>Ga0181517_10000286_pt1 | contig 71032 bp, 50 predicted proteins | sample PEATcosm2014_Bin_31_FD_119748 | JGI IMG/M metagenome (GOLD analysis project Ga0181517, IMG submission 119748) | Peatland microbial communities from MTU Mesocosm Facility, Houghton, MI, USA - PEATcosm2014_Bin01_30_metaG | ecosystem: Environmental > Terrestrial > Soil > Wetlands > Peat | place... | reverse complement strand
TGCCAACCAGTGTAGACAAAATCGCCGAATTCCAAAATGCCCGTCAAATCTGGGCCCCTTACAGATTCCTGCGCAGAGCCGACATTCTCATCTGCGATGTATACTCCTATGCAAAGTTCGGTTCAGGAAAGTTATCTAGATATGCGCAAGGGAAGGATCATTCGTTATCTTCACTCGGTCTGTGCGGCCCTGGCTCTTGCGGCCTTGCCGCTGAGTGCGCAGCAGGATCAAGCTGCTCTGAGTTTCGAAACCGCAAACGGGCAGAGTACGTTTCACATCGGAGAGCGCATCCCGCTCAAACTGATATTCAGCAGTCCAAACGACACGGACTATCTGATTTCTCCACTGGTACGCGGGCGCGGCGATGAGTTCGACTGCAATCGATTCGAAGTTGTGAGCCCTGCCACTGGATGGTCGGACCCTCTGGCGATGTACTTTAAGCAGGACTTAATCCGAACGGGGCATGGCTGGGCCTCGCCACCATTGAAGAGGTCCAAGCCAGTTGAAGCATCTGTTGATTTGAATGAATGGGTTCGTTTTGACGAGCCGGGCGATTACACCGTGATGGTTACAAGCTCTTGTGTTTTCAAAAGCAACAGGTCACCAGGCTTTTCGCTTTCGAAAACGATCACGTTGCATATTGTGCCAGCAACGCCGGAATGGCAGACCGAGAAATTCAAAATGATCCAGCCTAGTTTGGACCTCCTTGACCACCCGGAACGCCGGGGCGCCGGTGAGCCGTTTGAAAGCGCAAGAGCCGACCTCAAATATCTCGCGACTCCGGCAGCTATCGATGAAATGACTTCAAGGCTTCGGTCGGAAAAGTACAACTTCGCTGACCAGTGCAGCATAGGGCTGATGGGTTTGCCGCCAGCGATGCGCCAGACGGCCATCGCCTCGATGAACAAGAGAATCGAAGAGCCCGATTTCCCCATCAACCACTGGTTCTTCTCTACCTTGTCGTTCCTGCATGTAACTCCAGGTTCGGAGAAAGAGAGCATTCGCGAGCAACGCGAGGCGATCAACCCGGTAATCTGGTCGGCGATCTTCTCGGCCGTCACGAAGAAAGAGCCAGTGGCGAGGGCGCAGACGGTGCAAACCCTGCTTGCCTATGGTCAAAGCATCTCGACTCCAGAAGTGAAAAAGCAGATGGCTTCGCTACTGAGGCTTTCGTTTCTCGATCTGGACAGCCGCAATCAGGAGGACGATCTGGTTGCAGAGTGGGATCGATTGAAATCGCCGAAGTTTCTACCGGTCTTGCAGAAACTTGCCCGTCTGCCATTAGATTATCCCGATGACTTTGAAGTTGGATCGTATACACGGCAGGGATTGAAGGGACTTGCCTTGAAGCGTTGGTATGAACTCGATCCCGAGGGGGCCCATCGCGAGATTATGGCGCAGATCGGTTCTGCCTCACCCACCCTCGCGGCGCAGTCGATTTCATTTCTACCTGAGGAGCGGTTCCCGCAGTTCGAACCGCTCTGGGCGCGTGCGCTCTTGGACACGACTAGCCAGATGCGCGAGAGGGCGCTTGGATCATTGCTTGTCCGTTTTGGCACGGGAGCCGCGACGAGGCAGATGATTGCCAAGGCGAACGCCAAAGACGATCTCTGCGATGGGCACATTGTGGCGCTAGCCTATCTGGCGCGTTTTAGTCCTGATGAGGCGAAAAATCGACTAGCACGGGAGTCCTCAGGAAAATGCAGTCATCATCTCTTAGAATTCATCTCGGAATTGACCCAGGCGTCTGTTCTTAACGATCAGGCAGTCGAAAACCTCAACAACAAAGATCCTGAAATTGTGCGGGATGCGCTCCAATACCTGACTTCCTACGGAAGGAAGAAAGACGAGGCCCCGCTTTGGCGCCGCTACGTAGAATGGACGGCTGAGTACGAGGGAAAGCCGGAGATGCTGGACCGTAGTGATCGCGACTATTTCAAGGGTTTTGACAACTGGGAAATTGGCGAAGAGATTGGCCGTGCGCTGATCAATAACCAGGGGTGGTTTGCCGATTCTGAACTTATCGCACGCGTATTGAAAAGATGCGTCGGTGAAGAGATGTGCAAGAATCTGAGGGAGAGTGCCGATCTCGCGAAACCAGCTTATGAAGTGGACCTGCCAGATCTGGCATTGCCTTCAGACGATCTAGTCGATCAGAATATTGTCGTGGCTCGTTACCAATGCCGCTCTCTCAAACTATTTGAAGCGAAGGTCAGCCAGTTTCCTCCCAGATCGCGGTTTGTTTTGGAGCGATATTATCGCCCATCCAACAGCGACGAGCGGAAGCTCGAAGCTCAGGTTCGGGCTATTATCGAAAAGCACGGTATGTCCCTTGAGATTTCGCAGGAGTGAAGGTTCGAGGAATTCTCGCCAATGAACCTTGTCCGGCGAAGGGTAATCCAGAACAAGTTCTCAACTGGCGTCAACAAGCCACGTGAATCACTGAAAATGGTTTGCGTGATGAATCTTGGATCAGGACCGGTAAACGCCGTTCCGTCCTGACATCAACTGGCTCCCTTCCGTTTCGCCAATTCGCACCCCCGAACGCCCATTGCAGAAAATATCCTCAAAAAGCGCACAATAGAAATAGAGAGGAAGAGCGGCGAAACCGCGCCGCCGGACTGCGGACCATGAAAAGCATCGCTCAAACTGTGCCCGCGTTCCCGCCGCCAGCCCGGACTTTCGCCCGCCCCACCCCGGCCCAAAAAACTTTTTTCCCCCGTTTTTGACTGTGAAACTGTGAAACGGCACCTAACTCCAACAAAATAAAAGGCAAATTTCGCTGGCTCCACAGTTACACAGAAACTGTGGTCCTGTGTAACTGTGGCTCGCGCGCGCCGTGCGCGTGCTAACTAGCCGAATCGGCCAGCCGCCTGGCCCGCCACAGCGCCCCCTCCAGGGAGACCGCTGCCTCCCGTCCCACCGGCATCCCCGGCGCGGCGGCGTGCAGCCCGGCGAAGAACGCCTCCCGCACCAGTGTCATCTTCTCCACCACCCCGCCCGTCCACGCCACCGGAACCTCGCCCGCAATCCCGTGCTTGCGGCGCAGCTTGGCGCGCACCAGCAGCACATCCTCCACCAGGTCCGCCGCCGCCTGCCGCAGAACGCCCAGCGCAACCGCATCGCCCGCCTCGGCCAGGGAATGAATGGCCGGCGCCAGCGCGGCAAAATCCGGTCCCGGTGTGCTGTCGCCCAGGTTCACCAACTCTTCCAGCGTCGCCGTGCCCCAAATCTCGCCCACCGTCTCCAGAACGCGCGTCGGCTCCTCGCGGTCATGCGCCTTGAGCGCCCGCCGCACGGCGTGCAGCCCGATCCAGTAGCCGGAGCCCTCGTCGCCCAGCCGCGAACTCCACCCGCCTGCGCACTCCCGGCTGCCGTCCGGCGCGCGGCCAATGGTGTTCGATCCGGTTCCGGCGATCTGCAAGATGCCCGGCCCTCCCTGGAAGGCCGCGTCCAGCGCGATCACTTCATCGCCCACCACCTCGGACCGTTCGACGCCAAAATCCCGAAAGATGGCGGTGATCCACTTCGTCGTGCCGGGCATTGCGGCGCTGGCCACGCCCGCCGAGGCGGCGCGCACGCCGGTCACGCCAGCCTGCGCATACACGTCCTTGAGCAGCGCGCGCAAATTCTCTTCGGCGGCCTCGGCGCCCACCCGCAGCCGCTTGATGGAGCCGCTTTCCGCATGGGCCAGAACCCGTTCGCCGTCGGCGATCGAGGCGCGGGTCCGCGTCCCTCCGCCGTCAATCCCCAAAACTGCGTTCATCGCGCGCTTGCTCCTTTATTTCGTTCCATCGCCGCCGCCGTCGCGCAGGGTTCCGGCCAGAATATTCAGGCTTCCATCCGTCTTGGGCGGTGTGAGTCCGAGCAGGTGGGCCAGCCAGGGATACAGATTGACATTCTCAAACGGCGCCACGGTTTTGCCCGCGACGATATCGGGACCGGCGGCAAAAAAGCTGGCCTTCATCTGCGGCATCATTTTGGGATCGAAGCCGTGCATGCCGGGGATAGGCGGCTGGTCGGGTTTGCCCGCTGGCGGAGCATGGGCGCGGATGGCGTAAGGGCCTGTGGTGATCACCACCGGATCGCCCTCGCGCGGATTCTGGCTGTAGTTGAGGCCGGCGGGCACGTCCTTGCGGCGATAGACGACAAATTGCGGCGAGGCCTTCTTGAGCTGGTTGTAAACGCGCGCCCGATCCTCCTCGGTCTTTCCATAAAGCAAAGACCCGGCGGTCTCAAACCCGTTCAAATCGGCGAACTGGTCCAGCGTGACCCAGCCGCCTTCCACTTTGACCATACCGTGGTCGCTGACGACAACCAGATCGATGGGTAGTCCGGTCGCGTCGAGGCCGGCTTTCAGCTTGCCCACCAGCCCGTCCATCTTCAGCGCGGCGGCTTTGGTCTCAGGAGCGTCGGGGCCGAATTCGTGGCCCTCGTGATCGGGCTCGGGATAGTAAAGGGTAATGAAATGAGGACGGTCCTCCGCGGGCAGGCGGAGCCAAGCCAGTACCTGCTGAATGCGGGCCATATCGTCGGCCTTGTCGTCATAGTGCAGGGAATAGGTGGGCCGAAAGCCGGCGATCTTAGCCTCGGAGCCAGGCCAGAACAGGCAAGCCGTGCGCATCCCCTGGCTCTCGGCCAAACTCCACAACGGGACGCCGCTATACCAGCTTCCATCAGTTACGGCCTGGGAATCCGCGATGGCGTAGCGGGCTAGCCGGGCTGGATCGTAGAAGCTGTTGGCAACCAGGCCATGGTGCTCGGGATAGAGGCCGGTCACGATACTGAAGTGGTTGGGAAAGGTCAGCGAGGGATAGCTGGGCAGCATTCCCTCCGGCGCCCAGACGCCCTGCTTCCCGAGAGCCAGCAGGTGGGTGGCGCCGTCGCGTTTGGCATAGTCCCAGCGGAAGCCGTCGAGCGAAACGAGCACCACGTAATGCTGGCTTTGCGCGCTGGCCGAATTGGGCCCGTTCTCGACATGGATGACCGGCAGAATCTGAACCGGTCCCTGCGCAACCGCCGGCGGCTGGGCAGCCAGGCCGAGCCCGAAGGCCAGCGCAACCGATGCAAGAACCGTCCGGCCCCAAACACGAAGACGCATCGAAAACACCTCCGCACCAGCTTATCGCAAAGTGTGCAATGGAGCTTCGAGGGCGACCGTTATCGGATCGAGGGCTCTTGGGCGTTCATGTCACCTTTATGAAAGACATACGCTCCTGGGATAGAATCGGGGCTGAGCATGGAACTGATCCTCAATCTCGCGGGGCTGTTCGTAGCCATGGCGCTGGTGGGCCTTTGGCTGCGCTGGGCGCCGCGCGCCGGCGTGGACCGGCGGACGCAGATTGTCGCTCTGGCACTGCTCATCCTGATCCTGTTTCCCGTGATCTCGGTGACCGACGACCTGCTGGCGGCTCAGAACCCTGCCGAAACCGACTCGTGCGTGCGCCGGGATCACATGGTCGCCAACGCGAACTCGACGTTTCCCGCGGCTGCCACTCTTCCCGAACCTCTTCTGGCCGAGCTTCCCTTCGGATTCTTGCGTTTTGCCGCGCCTGGCGCTCTCCCTGCGCCGGTGATGGCCTCTCCGGCCCTTGCGCCCATCGAAAACCGGCCTCCTCCCACGGCCTGATCTCTCGCTTCCCTTTTCCTGAACGATTAGCCTCTTCTTCCTATGTCAGCCGTACTTGGCGCGGCGCAAGGGTCGATCGTGAAGCGAATCTTTCCATTTGGGTCTGCTCCGGCATTCGCAGCGCCGTCTGCTTCTGCCGTAGGACGGGGGCCATCCAATGATGCCGCATTCCTTCCCGAAGCAATTCCCCACTCACCTGCGCTTGCTTGAAACCGGAGAAACCACTCAATGATCCGCGCACTCGTCGATTTCGCACTGAAAAACCGTTGGCTCGTCCTGGGCGGGGTGGTCGTACTCACCGCATGGGGCATCATCTCGTTCCGCAACCTGCCCGTCGAAGCCTATCCCGATGTAGCCAACAACTATGTGCAGATCATCACTCAGTGGCCCGGCCGCAGTGCCGAAGAGATCGAGCGCCAGGTCACGGTGCCGGTCGAGATCCAGATGGCGGGCATCCCTCACCTGACCCACCTGCGCTCCACCACGCTGGCCGGCCTCTCCAGCCTGATGCTGATCTTCGACGACGACGCCACCAGCGATGTGAACCGCGAGCACGTGCTGGAGCGGCTCAGCCAAGTCAACCTGCCGGCCAATCTCGTTCCGCAGATGGGCACCGACTGGAGCCCGGTGGGCCAGATCTACTGGTACACACTGGAGAGCACCAACCCCGCATACGACGTGATGGAAAAGAAATCACTCGAAGACTGGTTCCTCGAAAAATCCTTCAAGGGCGTCAAGGGCGTGGTGGATGTTTCGAGCTTCGGCGGGCCGACCAAGGAGTACCAGATCAAGCTCGATCCTGAGAAACTGGTGTCTTACGGCCTTTCGATAGGCCAGGTGGAGCAGCAGATCGCCGCCAACAACACCAACGGCGGCGGCAGCTTTATCGAGCAGGGCGCGCAGCAGATCAACGTGCAGTCGGTGGGCCTGTTTCGCAGCGTGCAGGACATCGAGAAGACGGTGGTGAAAACCCAGAACGGCGCGGCCATCCGCATCCGCGACATCGCCACCGTGACGCAGGGGCCCAAGATCCGCCTGGGCCAGATTGGAAAAGCGACCCATCGGCCAGACGGCGTAATCGTGGATAACCCCGACACCGTCGAGGGTATCGTGTTGCTGCAGAAGGGCGACGACTCCGATCCCGTTCTGGAGGGCATTCACAAGGAAGTGGACGACCTGAACACTCGGATCCTTCCCAAGGGCGTCAAGGTAGTTCCCTTCCTTGATCGCTCCGATCTGGTCAAGTTCACCGTGGAGACGGTCGAACACAACTTGACCGAGGGCGTGATCCTGGTCTCGATCATTCTGTTCTTCTTCCTGGGCAACGTGCGCGGCGCCATTATTGTTGCGCTTACCATCCCGTTCTCGCTGCTGTTCGCCTCGATCTGCCTCGACTTGAGCCACATTCCGGCCAACCTGCTTTCACTGGGCGCGCTGGACTTCGGCATGGTGGTGGATGGCGCGGTGGTGATGATTGAGAATATCGTCCGCCATCTCTCGCACCAGGACGATACGCGCACGCCGGGGCAGAAGATTCGCGAGGCCGCGCACGAGGTGCAGCGGCCGGTCTTCTTCGCCATCGGCATCATCATCAGCGCCTATTTACCCATCTTCACGCTGCAAGCCGTCGAAGGTCGGTTGTTCAAGCCGATGGCCTGGACGGTGGCCTTCGCGCTGCTAGGAGCGCTCACCTTCTCGATGGTCATCGCTCCGGTTCTGGCCAGCATACTGTTCCGCAAGGGCGCCAAGGAGTGGCGGAATCCCCTCATGAACTGGCTCATCCAGCGCTATCGCGTTGCGGTTCGTGCGGCCATTCTCAACCGGTACGTCACGGTTGGCATCGCCGCCGTTCTCTTCGCCATCGCCATTTTCCTCACCTTCGGCGGCGCCATCGGTTCCGAGTTCCTGCCGCACCTGGACGAAGGCGCCATCTGGGTGCGCGGCACGCTGCCGCCCAGCGAGGGCCCCACCGCCAGCATCGACTTCACCAACAAGGCGCGGCTGGTCATGGCCTCGTTCCCCGAGGTGACCCAGGTGGTCAGCCAGACCGGACGCCCCGACGACGGCACCGACACCACCGGCTTCTTCAACACCGAGTACTTTGTCGACCTGAAGCGCAAGGAGCAATGGCGCCCGGTCTTCCACCAGAACAAGGAAGAGCTGATCGCAGCCATGGACAAGGAACTGGAGAAATTTCCCGGCGTGATCTGGAACTTCTCCCAGCCCATCAGCGACAACATGGAGGAGGCCGTCTCCGGCGTCAAGGGCGAGCTGGCCGTGAAGCTCTACGGAGACGACCTGCACACGCTGGAGGAGAAGGCCACCGAAATTGAGTCCCAGATGGCCACGGTCAAGGGCATCGAGGATCTGGGCATCTTCCGCATCATCGGTCAGCCCAATCTGAATTACACCGTGGACCGCGACGCGGCGGCGCGATGGGGCATCAACGTGGCTGACGTGCAGGACGCCATACAGACTGCGGTCGGCGCCAATGCCCTGACCCAGGTGCAACAGGGCGAGGCGCGCTTCGACGTGACGCTGCGCTATCAAAAGCAATACCGCGACACCCGCGAGGCGATCGAAGACGTGCGCCTGCTTTCGCCCTCGGGCGAGCGCGTCTCGCTGGCGCAGTTGACCCAAATCTCCGCCGACGACGGCGCCGAAGAGATCTATCGCGAGGGCGGCCAGCGGTATATTGCCATCAAGTACTCGGTGCGCGGTCGCGATCTGGGCTCGACGGTCGAGGAAGCCATCGGCAAGGTCAATCACAACGTGAAGTTCGCGGCTGGCTACCACACCGAGTGGGCCGGCGAGTACGAGAGCCAGAAGCGCGCCGACAAACGCATGGCGCTGGTCATTCCCATTACCGTACTGGTGATCTTCCTCATCCTCTACACCATGTTCCGCTCCTTCAAGTGGGCCATGCTCATTCTGGTCTCTGTTGGCATGGCCTCGATCGGCGGCCCGCTGGCGCTCTTCCTCACACATACCAACTTCTCGGTCTCCTCTGCGGTTGGCTTTCTGGCGCTCTTCGGCGTCTCGGTGCAAACCGGCGTCATCATGCTGGAATACATCAACCAACTGCGGGCGCGGCGCAAAGGAATGGAGGTATCCGACCAGGAGCACATCGTGGAGGCAGCCATCGAGGGGGCGGTTCTTCGCCTGCGGCCGATCATGATGACCATGCTGGTGGCCACGCTGGGGCTGTTGCCCGCGGCGCTCTCCCACGCCATCGGCTCTGACTCGCAGCGGCCCTTCGCCATCGTGATTGTGGGCGGCCTGATCGCCAACCTGGTGATCGGCGTATTCCTGCTGCCCACACTCTACGTTTGGGCAGCCGGCGACAGCGATGTGCTGCCTGCGGTGGAAACCAGCGAGGAATTCTGAGATTCTGCGAGGGCTGGCAACGGCCAACAGAAAATGAGGGCGCGTGCGATGGCTCGCGCCTTTTTCCTGAAATTGAATCGCGGGCCGTTTAGCGGATTCCTCCGCGCGAGAGGCTGGCGTTTGTGGTATACGTTTCCTTATGTCCCGCCATTGTTCATTTCTTGCCGCTCTTTTTGCCGTCCTTGTCTTCGCCACAACCCTCAGCCAAGCACAGAACCCCGCGCCCACACCGCCGATGGGGTGGAACAGTTGGGACGCCTATGGACTGACCATCGACGAGACCGACTTCAAGGCCAACGCCACGGTGCTGGCGGGGATCAAGCAGTACGGATGGCAGTATGCCGTGATCGACGAGGGGTGGTATATGGAGAATCCCTTCGGCGGAACGCTGACTGAGAAGAAGTATCTGTGGGACGGAAACGGAATTCTGATTCCCGTGACAAACCGCTTTCCGTCGTCGGCTGCCGGAGCGGGTTTCAAGCCGCTGGCCGATTGGGTCCATGCGCAGGGGCTGAAGTTCGGCATCCATATTGTGCGTGGGATTCCGCGCCAGGTGGTGAAGGAGAACCTGCCCATCGCGGGAACGAGTTTTCATGCCGTGGACGCGGCCGACACTGGCTCGCCCTGCCCGTGGGATGAAGGGAACTGGGGCGTCGCCGACAACGCCGCGGGCCAGGCGTATTACGACTCCATGATGAAGCTGTATGCGAGTTGGGGCCTGGACTACATCAAGGTGGACTGCATCAGCGACCATCCCTACCGGCCGACGGAGATCCGGCAGATTGCCGAGGCTATCAGGAAGACGGGGCGGCTGGTCGTGCTGAGCCTTTCGCCGGGGCCGACGGCGGTGGAGCATGCGGAGTTCGTGGCCAAGTATGCGCAGATGTGGCGCATCTCCGACGACCACTGGGACGTTTGGACCGCGGAAAAGAAGCCGGCGGATGGGGAGTTTCCGTTTGGCGTGCGGGACGCGTTCGACAGGTTGGCGAAATGGGCGCCCTATGTGAAACCAGGCAACTGGCCGGACGAGGACATGCTGCCCTGGGGATCGCTGACGCCGCATCCGGGATGGGGTGAGCCGAGGCAGTCGCGGGAAACCAAGGACGAGCAGCGGACAGAGTTCACGTTGTGGGCGATTTCGCGGTCGCCGCTGATTCTGGGCGCAAACCTGACCAAATTGGACGATTTTACGCGATCGCTGATTACCAACCAGACGATGCTCTTCATGAACCAGAATCTGACTTACAGCCATCCCGCGGATACGGCGAACCTGCCCGGCTTTGAACACGCCAAGGTGTGGCGGGGAACGATCAACGAGCCGGGGGCAAGGGTTTACCGGGAGTACTTTGCCTTTTTCAACCTCGACGACAAACCGGTTACGCTGCGCGCCACCTGGAAGCAGCTTGGCCTGGAGGGTGGTAAGCATCAAGTCCAGAATCTCTGGACTGAAGACAACGGCAAGGATTCAAAGGGAGTGAGCGTGACCTTGCCGGCACACGGAAGCACGGTTTACGAAATCCGTTAGGGCAGGTTGTGCGCGAGGGCCGGCTCCATGGATCGGCGAAGGTTTCTCGGTGGTTTGGCGGCTGTTTGGATTGCGGCCCAACGGTCGGGACATGCGGCTGCTTCAATCGGCCAGCGGCGCGGAGTCTGCTCGGGCACAGGTGGGCGTCACGGTGGGTTATGACCCGGTGTGGACTCATCTGGCCTATCCTGGCGGCGATGTGCCACGCTCGACCGGCGTCTGCGCCGATGTGGTGATTAGCGCGGCGCGCGACGGATTGGGGCTGGACCTGCAGAAACTTGTTCATGAAGACATGGAGAAGAACTTCGACGCCTATCCGGCGCGCAAGGCCTGGGGATCGAAGCAGCCCGATGCGAACATCGACCACCGCCGGGTGTTGAACCTCGAGACGTATTGGACGCGGGCGGGAGCACGGTTGTGGGCTGCGGAAGCTCCGACGCCCGGCGATGCGTTTCCCAAGCCGATCGAGGGGGGCGACATTCTTACTTGGCTGCTGGATGCGCGGCTCCCGTACGTGGGAATTGCGGTAACCGCCGGCCAACAGGCGCGGGTGGTGCATAACATCGGACGCGGAGCGGAGGAAAGTCCGCTTGAAGCGTTTTTTGCGCACCGCGCGACCGGGCATTATAGCTGGCCGGTGGACTCTTAGTCAGAATTTTCCCCTGGGCGGCATTCATTTCCATCGCCCCAGGATGCGAACCGCGCACCGTCCGTTTGTGCGAAACTGTTGTCTCCGGCAGACGGGCCTAAGATCTGTGGCTGTAGCTGGGAGGATTGTCCGATGCCTCTTTTGCGCTCTGCTTTTATCGCACTTTCGAAGAATCGATTCTTGCGCCGCTTCGGCGAGCGCTCCAGCGTGGGCCGGCGACTGAGTTCGCGCTTCGTGGCCGGCATGGAGATTGAAGATGCCCTGCGCGTGACCGAGGCCGTCAACAAACAGGGGATGGCCGTGACGCTGGACTCGCTGGGCGAGAACGTCACATCGGCCTTCGAGGCGCACCGGGCCGCAGAGGTTTACCACCAACTGGTCGACGCGATCGCCGCGCGCAAGCTGAATGCCAACATCAGCGTGAAGCTGACCCAGATGGGCCTGGCACTCAATCCGGCGCTGGCAGGAACCATCGCCGGGAGCCTCGCCCGTCATGCGCACACAACCGGCAACTTTGTCCGCATCGATATGGAGGACTCGCCGCTCACCCAGGTCACACTGGACATCGTGCGGCGGCTGCACGCCCGCCCAGAGCTGCATGGGGCCATCGGAATCGTGATCCAGGCCTACCTCTACCGTTCGCAGGCTGATATTGAACAACTGCTAGCCGACGGCATTCGCGTGCGTCTGTGCAAGGGCGCGTACCAGGAACCCGCTGAAGTCGCTTTTCCGCGCAAAGCCGAAGTGGACGCGAACTTTATCCGTCTGAGCCGGATGCTGCTTGACAGCCCGGTCTATCACGGCCTGGCCACGCACGACGAGGCCATGATCGCCGCGGCCAAGTCTTTTGCCGGCCAGCACGGGATCGAGTCCAGCCGCTTCGAGTTTCAGATGTTGTTCGGGGTGCGCCGCGACCTGCAGCGCAAGCTGGTCCGCGAGGGCTACAACGTGCGGGTCTACATTCCCTTCGGCCGCGAGTGGTACCCCTACTTCATGCGGCGGCTGGCTGAGCGGCCAGCCAACGTGCTGTTCCTCGCCAAGAACCTGCTTCGCGCCTAGAACGCGCTGCGTTGTGCGACGGGAGAAGAGCGCCCGCAGGGGCGTCCAAATGGGCCTGCTCTTGCTGGGAGTCTTGCCGAGCTCTGGGAAGGCTGGAAAACTCCGGATCTACACGGAATGCTTCCTATGCCTGGAGCGTCTTGATCCCAAGTACCGCTTCTTGATCAAGAGGGGTTCCCTGCACAAGGGACACTCCCAAGGATAGTAGCCAAAGAGCGGGTAGACCTCTCTTTGCATGAAGCTTTCGCGTTGAATGCGGCGCAAGTCGTTCGAGCATTTCCGACACTTCATTTCCATTTTTTCTTTAGAGTTTTTCAACCAACGCAAAAACCGCATAACCAGTTCCTCAGCTTTCTTTCCAAGCGATTGAATTCCAACAAGCAACGGAGTCCCGTGGGGATCACCCACATGGAATCTGCTTTGCCCAGGCATGAAAGCAAAGAGAAGACGCCTCTATGATTCAAGCCAATTTATTTTATCGCTTCGTGGCTCCTGGAAGAGACGTTTTTCAGGCAAGTAGACGAGCGGACTGCCGCACACCCCGAGCACCGCTCAGTGTGGATCTCTGGCCGCGGTAACCTCGCCGTTCACCCTCGCAACCGCGCCAGCCCTTGCAGCGCCAGATCCGCAATCGCCCTGGCCAGGGTTGGGGAGGCGTTCAATGACTGAGGCCGCTCCAGGCGGATACCGAGTTTGGCCGCATAGCCGCGAAAGAGAATATCCACGTCATAGAGAATCTCAACATGGTCGCAGAGAAAGCCGATGGGCTGGAGGATGAGGGTCCTGACGCCCTCGCCGGCAACGGCGTCGAGCGTCTCCTCGACGGTAGGCCCGATCCACGGACCACCGCTGGCGCCCTGACTCTGGAAGGCAAACCACCATCGAGGAATTCCAGGCACGAGCGCGGCCACCAGGGCGGCGGTGCCCTTAGCCTCCTCGGCGTAGGGGTCGGCGCCCTCACCGGGCCAGAGGCGCGGCTGGCCTTCACTTGCGGCCGGAGTCTGGATGGTGCGGCAAGGGACGCTGTGGGCCGTGAAGAGCACAGGAACCGGTGCGCCCGCTTCCATGCTGAGACTGTCCCACGCTGGGCGAATCCGCTCGGCAAAGGCTTCAGCGAGGAGCGGATGGCGCGCCCATCCCTCCGTAAAGTCGATGCGCATTCCGGCTGCCTCTGCCTCGACGGCTCTCCGGTAAAGGCCTACGCTGGTGCGCGAATTCTGAGGGGCGAGGCAGACGACGGCAGCCTCTTCGACACCATCGGCGCGCATTTGGCGAACCACGTCGGGAATATAGGGGCGCCAGTTTCTCATGCCGACATAAACGAGGACCGGCTGACCGGCTGCGACCAGTTCGGCCTGAACAAGACGGCCCTGCTCAAGGGTGATTTCCGTCAGCGGGCTGCGGCCGATCAGCGAGTAGCGATGCTGAATCTCCTCGATAACCGCCTGCGGCAGTGGACGGCCGCTGACCACGTTGCGCAAGTACTCGGGAATCTGCTCGACGGTTTCGGGGGTCCCGTGAGCGAGCAGGAGAACGGCTTGTTTAGCCAAACGCAACCCCCTCCAAACGGAATTCGCGGACCATGCGCACGACGGCCTGCACGTTTTCGACCGGTGTGCTGGGGACGATGCCGTGGCCGAGGTTGAAGATGTGTCCAGGACGGCCGTTGGCGGCACGGAGAATCTCTTTCACGCGCAGTTCCAGGACTTCGAGCGGCGCAAAAAGCGTGATGGGATCGAGATTGCCCTGCACCGCATGGCCATGGCCGACGGCCAGCCAGCCCTCATCGAGCGGCTGGCGCCAGTCGAGTCCAATGACATCCGCGCCGGTGGAGGCCATCTCTGTGAGCAGACCCGCGGTCTCGACGCCAAAGTAGATAACCGGCACGCCCATCTTCTGCACCGAGCGGACCAGGCGTTTGGAGGCATCGAAGGCGTACTCGCGATAGTCGGCTAGGCCCAGCGAACCAACCCAACTGTCGAAGATTTGGATCACGTCGGCTCCGGCCTGGACCTGAAGCCGGCAGTACTCTTCGAGGACCTTCACGATCTTGTCGAGGAGCAGGCGCCACGACAATGTATCGCGGTACATCATCTGCTTTGTGTGGATGTAATTTTTCGATCCGCCGCCCTCGATCATGTAACTTGCCAGCGTGTAGGGTGCGCCGCAGAAGCCGATGATGCCCAGGCGATCGCGGAAGTGGGTGGCGACTTTCTCAATGGCGCGGGCCACATAAGCCAGATCGCCTGCGCGGTCGGTGCGCAGGGCGCGGACATCGTCGACGGTGCGGACGGGATGATGGACCACGGGCCCCTCGCCGGCCTGGAACTCGAAGTCCAGGCCCATGGGCTCCAGCGGGAGCAGCAGGTCGGCAAAGATGATAGCCGCATCCACTCCCAGCTTCTCGGCAGCGGTGATGGTGACCTCGGCGGCCAGTTCAGGCTGCTTGCAGATTTCCACCAGCGTGTGGTGCTTGCGGACGTCGCGGTATTCCTGCATGTAGCGGCCGGCCTGGCGGAGAAACCAGACGGGGGTGCGGTCGACGGGGCGGCGCAGACAGGCGCGGATGAAACGGCTGCCGTCGAGGATGGCTTCGGCGGCTGGGTTCGGGTTGGTTGGATTCATACAGAGTCGATTTTACCGGGCTGGAGGAAAACCATCGAGCTTGGCGGCTGCGGAAGGAGGCTCAGCCGGGATATCCAGTCGCTGCAGCGGCTTTTTGCGGCGCCAGCCGCCTTCCACCTTCTCCAGCGCCCGAACACAAGCACCAACAGCGCAAGCCCCATTCCAAACTTCATAAACCTCAGCCCGGCTGTGAACGCCGCATCGCTTCTATGCATCGCATACCTCCGCTTGAAGAAGCCGTCATCTCATTGGACACCCTGATGGAGAAAACTGGGCATAAGAAAAGCATCGGCTGGAGCAGAAGCATTTTAGAGAACCGGAAGGGAACGGATAAATGAGGCATTCGGCGGCACAAAAAAATCGGCCCCCGTTATGAGCGGGGGCCAAGTTGCCTTGGTTCTCTCGTGTTACGAGAGCTTGATTGGCGGCCGAACGGCGGGGTAGCCGTCTGCACGGAAGAATGCCTCGGGGGAGGGCTGCGGTTTTATGGCCGCTCCGCACCTGTCAGGGTCGCTGTACCTTGGGGTGGAGCAGCTCCCTGGGCCGCCAAACTGTTTTCCATCAACCGGATGTGCACGCTTCCGCTCTTGATCCGAGCCGGCTTGGCATCTTCCTGGCCGGTCCCGGTCGCCTGGGCATTGCCCAGGGCCACGGCGTGCAAACGGTAGACGGGAATCTGATGTTCGGTTACAAGGTAGCGCTTGACCGCTTCGGCCAGACGCTCGGAACTCTGAATGCCGACGCTGCCGGCTGCAGGTGCATGGGCCTCGATTTCCAGGATGTAGCCCTGGTGCCCGCTTAGGTTGGCTGCCAGTTCGTCGAGTTGCTTGCGGGCTTCCTCAGACAACACCGGCTGCACACCGCGAAAGGCTACTTCGACTTCACTGATCTGGCGATATTGGTCAAGGCCACCTACGGTGGCGTTCAACCGGTCAACGCGACCGGCCGCGCCCTGAGCGGTGGCGCCGGCTCTTTGCGCCTGATCGGTCGCCGCTGAAGCGGTCTGATTGGCGCCGTCCGCCGTGGCTTGCGCCTTGCGGATACCTGCCTGCGCCCTCGAGTCCACATCCTGAATGTCGCGCGCATTCTTGGCATTGACTTCGTCCAGCTCACCGAGCCGGTCGTTGATGGGGTCAGTTTGCTTCTTGACCCACTTCTTGCGGGCAAAAGGATTTACGCGTCCCCAGAAGCCTTCCTTTGCGGTGGCGTTCGCCGAATTAGCTGACTGCTGTGCTGCGACAGGAGGGGTGTTCTGAGCTTCGACGGCGGGCTGCGCCTGTTGCGCGAACGCAGGAAATCCAACAGCAGATGCCAGCACAAGGATTGCTAACTGGCTGGGGAAAAGGTTCCGGGATGCTGCATTGCTTCTCATTTGGGTGGGCTTTCCTCGCCGATTGCGTTCTCCGCGAAGGCTCCGCGAAGTGAGCGGTGGTGTCTGCTCGCCCTTGGAAAGTGCAATGCCCATGCCAAACGAGCGCAGGCGTAGGAGAAAACAGATAGTTCAATTGAAATGTGCAATTTAGAGAGAATTCACGGCGCGAAACAGGAGCCAGGAGGCTTCCCCGGAGAGGCAACCGCTATGTAATTCTTGCCAGACCGAGTATTTTCTACCCAGTAAATAGGAACAGCATGAGGTTATTTTGATTCGACGTGAATCACGCGTACTTCAGGATAGGCGCCATCCCAGTCTGGAGAGACCGTGTCGAAGATCAGCCGGAAGTCCCGCTCGCCGCCCGGCTTGAGTGGCATGGCAGAAACCGGTTCCACGTCAATATAGGGCTCGCGCATACAGATGAGCTTGAGGCTTTGGGTCTCGTTCTGCGTCACTTCGTGGGCGAAGTCGCGGAAGAGCACCTGTACGGTGACGCCGGTGACGATGCGCCCGCCTTGGTTGGCGATGTGCCCGTCGAGGTAGGTGACTTTACCGCCAGCCAGATTGCTCGACTCGCTCATGGCCATTCCGGTGAGGGGCAAGCTGGCAGCATAGGCGTCAAGCGGCGTCGAGATCGGCGTCACCGTCGTCGCAACCTTGCCATGGGCCTTTCCATGTTCCAGCAACAGCACCGCGGCGACGACTACGACGAGCACGACTGCCGTTGAGACCGCTAAGGGCAGCCAATTGCGCTCCCGCGCATCGGCAGATGGAAGAAGATCGGGACCAAGGCTCACGAGCGAGATTCTACACCCGTTCACAAAGGAATTGGCCGGCATCCCTCGTTCTTGTTAGTAGACAGATGCTTCCTCGCCATTTGCCGATGTTCACTGCAGCGCCACAATTTGTGCGAATTTGCATCGTTATTGGGCATCTTCGGAATGCGAACGGCGTCTAAAGAGGTTGAGGCATTGAACACGCCCGGAATCGGCGAAGTTCCTTTTTCGTAACCGTTGCCGGAAGGCACAGAAAGGCAGCGCACGATGAACGGCTTTCTCCAATCCGCCACCACTGTTACGCAGACATCTCACGACCGTGCGGATGGCTCCCGCCAGCCGGCCGATCTCGTCTACCAGACCGTAACCATCGCCGCCATGTTGTTGCTGCTGGGAAGCCTCTGGGTATTCTGACGGCTGGAACTGTCTGTTGGACAGGAACCACCGAGGGTCTAGGAGCTTGACCCAGGACGCACCGCCCGGCGCATCGCGACAAAGTACCAGATGATCGTTCCCCAGATGACCAGCACAGAAACCGCCACTTGCACCGGAGAGAGGCTGTTGTGGCTGTGTCGCGCTGCCTCAACGATGGCCCATTGAATCCAGGTAAAAAGGCAAATCAGCTCGGCCTTGAGCCAGGCGATCATGTCGAGAGCCAGTTCCTGGAGCCGGGGGCGGTATTCGGCCGTGACGCGGACGGGATAGTTGAAGGTTGAGGGGAACCGCGCAACCAGCGTAATCAGCAGATAGACTGCCAAGGCCACGACCGGGAAGAGCGGCAGCGAGGAGGGTGAGCCCCAGCCGTTGGGGTTGCCGGCAAAGTCGAAGTGGATGGGAATCCTGGCTGGCAAAGGGTCGGGACCATAAAGAGCGCGGTACGTGATCCATACCAGCAGGACCAACGCAGCCAGGCTTATCGCTTCAAGGTTCTTGCGCATGGGTTCCTTTCCGTGGCGTGCGGTGTACGGAAACAGGACACTTGATCGGACTGGGTTCTTGGGAATCCCAGGACGAAATCCGTTCCCCCCATTTTGAACCAGCCTCAGCCAAAGCGAGCCTTCTTGACGGTCTGGCGAAAGTCCTCGCCGGTCATTTCGACGCGAACGCACATCTCGGCCAGACGGGACCTCATGCGGTCGCCGATGCGGTCGCCGAGGGTGGGCTCGCGGGCGGCGCGTTCCGCCTCGGTCTGGTTGCCGCCTCCGGCCGCGAGGTCGGGATAGTTGGTGGTGACGATGGTGGTCTGTTTGTCATTATAGCGGGTATTGAGGATGAGCGCGACCGTGTCCCATACCCACTCGTTGGGCTTCTGGGATCCCAGGTCGTCCAGCACCAGCACCTCGGCGGCAAAGACCGGCCTTAGCAGTTCCAGTTCGGTGGTTTGAACCTGGGGATTGTAGCTGTTCTGGATGTTCTTGAGCAGTTCGCGATAGTCGCAGAAGTAGCCCTTGACGCCGCGCTCCTGTACCAGTCGGCGGAGCACGCCCACGGCCAGGTGGGTCTTGCCCACGCCGATGGAACCGGTGAAGAGCAATCCCTTGCCTGCGGTATCCACGGGGTAGGCTTCGACAAATTTGCGCGCGGTCAGATGTGCGCGGCCCAACGAGGGATCGGCGCCGCGAAAGGCGGTCTCATAGCCGTCCAAGGTGTACTGGCGGTAGCGCTCGGGAATGTGCGCCGCGGCCAGGCGCCGCTCCTCGCGCTCCATCTCCTGGCACTCGCAAGGCCGTGAAACCCATTGCCCGGCATCGTTGACCACCCTGACTAGACCAACTCCATCGCAGATTGTGCACTCGCTCATCTGCATTCAAGCGTAGCGCAATCGCCGCGGCAATGCACCAGTGCGGCTCCGGTCCGGAATTGTGGAAAACGGCGTGCATCCCTGCGGGGAGATTCCCTACAATCGGAACCGTATACATGCGGGGCAGTTTTTGTCCCTCTCATTACTCCCGCTCAAGAAATGGAGACGCTCCGAGTGAATCGAATCGCGTTGCGCACTGCCTTTTTCACTGCCGCGGCCCTGGCCGGGCTGCTTACCCCAATCCCGCTCACTGCGCAGGAGCCTGCAAGCCTGCCGGAGACCAAGGCGCCAGCCACTGCCGAAACCGCACCCGCGCCCAAACCCGCCGCCGCGCTGGCTTCCTCCTGGCAGAAGGCGCACGAAGAACAAATGAAGAACGACTGGCCCTGGCTGGGCCGATTCAAGGGGGCCGATTTGGCGCTTGCGCCGCCCGCAGCAAACGAAAACCGCGTTGTCTTCATGGGCGACTCGATCACCCAAGGCTGGCATATTGAAGGCCCGCAGGGTTCATTCCCCGGCAAGCCCTATATCAACCGCGGCATCAGCGGACAGACCACGCCGCAAATGCTTGTGCGCTTTCGCCAGGACGTGATCGCCCTCAGGCCTAAAGTGGTGGTGATTCTGGCGGGAACCAACGACATCGCCGGCAACACCGGGCCGATGACGATCGAAGAAACTGAGGGCAATCTGGCCTCGATGGCGGAGCTGGCCGCTGCCAACGGCATTCGCGTGGTGCTGTGCTCGGTGACACCGGCCTTCGACTACCCCTGGCATCCGGGACTGACGCCGGCTCCCAAGATTCTGGCCATCAACGCCTGGATGAAGGCCTACGCGGTCCAGAAGGGCTTTGTCTACGTGGACTTCCACTCGGCGATGAAGGACGAGCGCAATGGATTGCCGCCGACACTGAGCTACGACGGCGTGCATCCACTGCCGGCCGGGTATGCCGTGATGGCGCCGCTGGCTGAGGCGGGGATCGATAAGGCACTGGCGCAGTAAAGCAGAGATCAGAGATCAGATGGGATGCTGCACACGCTCCCAACAGCGAATCAATCGTCTCTGTACACTCAGTTCGGGATTTCATGAGGGCCAAAGTTTCGCGCCTGTCCCTGACCCCTGATCTCTGCCCCTTGGCGCCGGCAATTGCTAAACCGCCCAAATCCCCCTACAATGGAAGAGAAGAATTGCAGGAAAGGTCTGTCCAGAGCGATGCCCAAGGAAAAGATTCATCCCAATTATGCTGCGGTGCGGGTTTTGTGCGCCTGCGGAAACAATTTTGAGACCCGTTCGACCCACAAGGGCGACATTCACGTGGAAATCTGCTCGGCTTGCCACCCGTTCTTCACCGGCAAGCAGCGCCTTGTCGATACAGCGGGCCGCGTAGAGCGCTTCCGCCGCAAGTATGCCAAGTCCGACGGGGCTGTGGCAGCGGCAGCAGCGGCAGCCAAGTAACCGGCGCCCAAGCAAACGGTTCGCACGATTGGGCCTCCGCCTAGGCGGAGGCCTTGCTGTGTTGCAGCAAGCGCAAGCATACTCGGTTGTAAGCCAAACGTTCTGAATGAAGGGTGCAATCGACCATGCCACGCGCTAAACGCTCGATACAGTCCGCAGTGACCATCGACAGCTTTTCCCTGATCTGGAATCTGCATCGCGAACAGCAATGGTTCACCGCGGACGGTTGGAAGGGAGTTGCCATTCATGTAAAGGTCGCTGAAGGCGTTCGTCGGGAGCTTTTTCTGGAATTTCCGCCTGTCGGGATGGAAAAAAACGGCAACACGCGGGAGGCCCCTGCACGGGTCCCGATATCGGCGGCAATGGTAGAGGCCGGCATTCGGGAAGCAATGGCGGCAGGATGGGATCCGGACTCGCGAGGCAAGCCGTATTTTTATCAGGTGGGCGAGCTTCCGGGCTGATGCGGCTGCAAACGGCCATAAAGCTTGTATTCAAGGACCAAAGAGGGCCGTAGATTAGTGGAGCTATCCCGCCTTGACTGATGCGCAAAAAAACGAGCCTCGGCGAAGGTGAGCACCCGGCGTTTGGGGTGAATGAGGTTTTCATGGCTGGCAAGGGCTTTGCCGTAAAAAAGGACTGGGACAACCCCAGGGAGCACGCGATGCCCGCCGAGGCGCGTGTGCCTGCTGAGGTGCGCCTGGGCTCGGTGCTGGTAACTCCTGCCACCGTGCTGGCTCCCATGGCCGGGGTTACGGATACAGTCTTCCGCCGGTTTATTCGCCACGCCAGCTTGTTCACCGCTAAAGCAGCCTCTGAATCCCACACGGCCGAGGCTGCAGAGGCTGCGTCCGGGGTTGAGGCTGGAGTCAGCAATGCGCAATCGGGCTGCGGACTATTGATGACCGAGTTCACCTCGGCCGATGGTCTGTCGCGGATGCGGGAGACCAAGCGGCGGCGCTACCTGACTTTCTATGACGACGAACATCCCATCGGGGCGCAACTCTTCGGAGCCCACGCGGAGACGCTGGCCGACGCGGCGCGGATTGTGGAGGAAACGGGCTTCGATCTGGTGGACCTGAACCTGGGCTGTCCGGCCAAGCGCGTGGTGGGCTCGAACGGTGGCTCGGGCCTTTTGCGCGACCTGCCGCGGATTGGTGAAATCTTCCGCGCTGTCCGCAAGGCGGTGACGATTCCCTTCACCGTCAAGTTCCGCATGGGCTGGAACGAGCGGGATATCGTGTGCGTAGAGTTGGCGCGCATGGCGGAGGCGGAGGGGCTGAACGCCGTGGCGCTGCACGCGCGCACTCGCGAACAGGGCTACAGCGGCCAGGCGCAATGGGAATGGATCGCGCGCGTGAAGCAGGCGGTGGGGCTTCCGGTGATCGGCAATGGCGACATTCGCACCCCGGAGGACGCAGCCTCCATGGTGGCGCTGACTGGCTGCGACGCGGTAATGATAGGCCGCGCGGCGCCGGCCAACCCGTGGATCTTCCGCCAGATTGCCCAATATACCGCAACCGGCAGCTACGAGCGGCCCACGATGGAAGACCGTTACCGCATGATCCGGGCCTATTTCCAGATGCTGCTGGACGAAGCAGAGGCCACCAAGGATCTGCCTCGCGACGCCCGCATGGGCGACACCTCGGGAAAGATGAAGCAGTTTGCCACCTGGTTCACCCACGGCGTGCCGGGCGGAGCCAAGCTGCGCGGTGCAATCTATCAGCAGCGGACCGGGGCCGAGGTGCTGGCCCAGGTGGACACGTTCTTTGCGACACGGCTAGTGGACGGGGCGGATGCCGCTGCCGAACCCGAGGAAGATGAGGCGCAGGCCTTTCCCGAAGGCTCGCTGGTGTGCGACTAGCTAGACCAGCGACAGGGGCAACCGGACGGTGGCGCGGGCGCCTTCGCCGTCTTCGCGGTTGACGAGGCGGATTTCTCCGCCATGGGCGCGGGCGATCTGCTGGGCCAGGGCCAGGCCCACGCCGCTGCCGGCCGGCTTGGTGGTATAGAAGGGGACAAAGAGGTTTTCCGTGTTGGCGATACCCAGGCCGCGGTCCTCAATCGAGACCAGCAGATTGGGACCGGAGATCCTCCAGTTTGCACGCACCGGCTGCGCGCCATTGGCCAGCGATGCATCCACGGCGTTGGCCAGCAGGTTGATAAACATCTGCTCCAACTGATCGGGATCGGCATCGAGGAGGGCCGTCGGCCCCGTTTCGAGCTGAACCGGCAGGCGCTGCTCCAGGAGCACGACACGCTCCAGCAGCGGACCGATCGAGACCGGTTTGAGGCGCGGCGGAGGCAACTGGGCCAACTGCCGGTACGACCGCACGAAGCGATGCAGGGCGTCGGCGCGGCTCTCCACCACGCCCAGGCCGCGGCGGAAGTCATGTAGCGTGGCCTCGTCGCCTTCCATGTTTTCAACGCGCGCCAGCAGGCTGCCGGCGATGGACTTGATGGGCGCCAGCGAGTTTGAAAGTTCGTGACCCAGCACCCTGATCAAGCGCTTCCAGGCCATCTGTTCCTCTTCCTGGAGCGGCAAGCTTACGTCGGCCAGCAGCAGCAGCGTGTGCGGTGCGCCATCCTGACGAAAGGCCGCTTTGCGCAGCAGCCAGCGCGTGGGCTTCGAGCCGAATGAGTGAATGCTTTGGTCCGCCGCTGCCAGCAGGTGATCGAGCCCCAGTTCGCCCGCCGTGCGTCCGAAGCAGCGGGCATGGGGCAGGCCCAGCAGCGCGACCCCGGCGTTGTTGACCAGTTGGAGCAGATCGTTGCGGTCGAAGGCGAAGATGGGCGCATGCATCACTTCGAGAATGCGGGCCAGCAGAGCGGTGGCCTCCAGCGACCTTACCCGTTGCTTCTGCAGCAGGTCGGCGAGGGCGTTCACTTCAGCGGCCAGCTCACCGAGCGCATCCTGAGAGCCCGCTCCGCGGGCGCGGAAAGAGTAGTCGCCCTCGCGCAGCGACGAGACCACGTTGGAAAGCGTCTGCAGCGGGCGGAACATGCCTTCAATGAGCGCGGCGGCTATCATCGCCAGATATAGAAGCAGGCAACATGCGGCGAGTAGTGCAGGCGCTAGGCTTGTCTTGTTCTGATAAAAGAGAACGCCGACGAAGACGAGCGCGGGCAGCGACAGCAGCAGACAAAAGAGCCACGCCCGGCGGACTGCCGTGCGGCGGCGACGGCGCACACCCTTCTCATAGCCCATATTTTTCGATGCGGCGATAGAGTGCGGCGCGGCTGAGTCCGAGAGCTTCGGCGGCCTGCGAGATGTTGCCATCGCATCGGCGCATCACCTTGCGGATGAGCAGGGCCTCGACCTCATCGATGCTCATGTTTTCAAACGACACCGGAGAAGACTTGGCAGCCGCAATGGCCAGGTTGGCCGGCTCGATCTCTTCGCCGCGGCAAAGCAGCACGGCGCGCTCCACCGTGTGCTCCAGTTCGCGCACGTTGCCGGGCCACGGATACTGCATCATCTGCTGCATGGATGCCGGAGAGAAGCCAATCACCTGCTTGCGATAGCGGGTGCGGCTGCGGCCGAGAAAATGCTGAGCCAGCAGCGGAATATCCTCGCGGCGGTCGCGCAGCGCGGGCAGATGAATCTCAACCGTGTTGATGCGGAAGAGCAGATCCTCGCGGAAGTTGCCGGCCTTGGCCTCTTCGTGCAAAAGAGCGTTGGTGGCGGATAGAATGCGCACATCCACGCGCCGGGTTTGAGAGGAGCCCACGCGTTCCAGTTCGCCGGTTTCCAAAACACGCAGCAGCTTGGCCTGCTGGCGCAGCGGGACGTTGGCGATCTCGTCCAGAAAGAGCGTGCCGCCATTGGCCAGCTCAAAGCGGCCGATACGGTCGGTGCGCGCGTCCGTAAATGCGCCTTTCACGTGGCCGAAGATTTCGCTCTCGAAGGTTCCCTCGGGCAGCCCGCCGGCATTGACGGCCACCAGCGCCATGCGCGATCGGGGCGAAGCGGCGTGAAGCAGCTTGGCGACGATTTCCTTGCCCGTGCCGTGCTCCCCGGTGATGAGGACGTTGGCATCGGATGGCCCGACTTGCGCGATCAGCTCGAGCACCGGCTGCATGGCGGGCGCGCCGGCCACAAATTCCGGCATGCCTTCGGCGCGGAGCAGACGGTTCTCCAGCTCCAGTTGACGGGCGCGGCGCAGGGCCTGATGCAGCTCGGCGTGAACGCGGGTGAGCGAGAGCAGCCGCTCGTTCTCCCACGGCTTCTGAATGAAGTCGCGAGCGCCACGCTTGATGGACTCGACAGCCAAATCGATATTGCCCCAGGCTGTCATCACGATCACCGGCAAACGCGCGTCGAACTCCTGGATGCGCGCCAGCAGATTGAGGCCCTCCTGGCCGGAGGTTGTGTCGCGTGTGTAGTTGAGGTCAATGAGCAGCACATCGTAGTCGCTCTGGCCCAGCGCCTCCATCAGCAATTGGGGCGAGCGAACGCAGTCCACGGCGATCCCCTGCGGGGCGAGCAGCAGCTCGACTGCTTCGAGGATGTGGGGCTGATCGTCGGCAACCAGAACGCGGATTTTTTCCTGTTTACTGGAGATGGTCTGCCTCCACTTCGCCGGATCGGGCGTTGGCGATCGAGATGCCGTACTCCTCAAGAACCGTGCCCGTGGCGCGCCGCACTTCGATGCGATCCTTTTCGTACGCGGTCTCCGCAGTCACCAGCGCCGACTCTGCCACTGCCAGATCGTGCTCGGAGCTCAGCGTCTGCTGGTTCGATCCAGCGCCAAGCTTCTGTTCCTTCTGCATGATATCCAAAGTCTTCTGCGCCAGGTCGCGGGCCTTGCGCGCCGCATCCACGCGGCTGGCGCCTTGTTCGAGAGCGTAACGCGCGCTGCGCACCTCGATGCGGATGCGCTTCTTCAACTCTTCAGCGTACACCTGCGACTGACGGTATTCGAGCTCGGTGCGATACTGGTCGGCCTTGGCAACGCGGTTGCGTAGCGGAATGCTCAACTGGAATCCCACCTGGTACTCGGGCGATGAGTCATTCAACGCGTTTTCCAGCGTGCCGCCAACCCCACCTGGCGCGCTGATCGTACCCCCGGTATATGCGGGGTTCGGAGTGCCACCATAGCCTGTGCCGGAGTAGAAGCCGTATAGGCCAAGCTGGGGCATCAACGCATTGCGCGCAGTCTTGCGGCTCAGTTCGCGGTTTTTGAGATCCAGGCTCGACTCCTGCAGCTCGGTGCGATTCCTGAGTGCGGCCACAATCGTTTCCTGCACAGGCTCAGTATCGGGTTGAATCTGGCTGCCGATGTGGTCCACAGGCACCACCGGCATCTCTTCCAGAATCGGATCGTCGAGCGAGCGGGTGATGGCGTTCTTCATATAAAGCTCTTGCAGCTCCAGATTGGTGCGGGCCACGGTCAGATCTTGCTCGCGCGTGGCCAGTTCACCCTCCGCCTTCAGCACATCCATCTCCGGAATCGCCTGCAGCTCAAGCTGCTTGCGGCTGGTATTCAAAGTTTCCGTGGCGAAGCCGACCGAGCGTTCTCCTACTTGCTCGTTGTCATAGGCGCTCACCAAGTCCCAATAAATATCGCAGATCTGCGTTACGGTGGCGATCACCTGCGCGCGGAAGGCGATGTCGGAGATCTTCTGGTTGGTGCGCGCTATGCGCAGGAAGCGCAGGTTCGGCCCCAGCCCAAAGCCAGCCAGCAACTGCTGCTGAAACAGGATACGCGTGTTGGCGTAGAGTTCCGGATTCAAAGTATTGTAGGGGCTGTTCGAGGTCAGCCGAGCGTTATTCCAGTCCACCTCAAGATAGGTGCCGGTGGGAAAGGACTGATAGTAACTCATGTCCGCCAGAGTGGTATTCACGTGGTAGACGGGAACGCCATATTCCTGACGGTTGGCCTGCAATTGCGATGTGTGGTCGTTATAAACCTGCGCATTGATATACGGATCGAAACTCGACACCGCAGTGCCTGTTCCCAATGTGGAGGAAACGATGCCCGAAGCGCCTGATCCAGCGCCGCCGGCGCCGCTCGTTGTACCGCCCGCGCCTGTACCTCCGCCTGCGCCGCCTGCCCCGCCGCCGGGTGTGCCCGAGACAACGCCGGTGTTGACTCCGCGCACCGAACCGCCCGCCTGCGTGCGCTGAATGTCCATTTGCGCGATGGGCAGGTTGTAGCGCGCGATCACCATGTCCAGGTTATTCTCCAGCGCCAGATCGATGGCGTCGCGGAGCGAAAGATAGATTTTTCCGTCGCGGACCAGGGAGTTGAGCCGCGCGGAGTTCGCCATGCTGGGCGGCGGCACAGTCTTGCCGCGGTAGGCGTCAAAGGGATTACGCGAAGCCCGCAGCAACTGGCCGAACGGAACGCTGCTTTGCGGGGCCTGCGCGGGCGTACTTGCCTGCGCAGGTATCTGAACGGAAGCCGTAATGGCTGCCGGAACCGCCGGTTCGACGGCCAGGGCAAGATTCACCTGCAACAGGAGAATCGCGGCGACGGCCTGTGTGCACCTGGCCAGGTTTGTCTTGGAAGTTTTCACTTGGCGCTGACCTCCTTGGCCATTGCCGGCAGGATCTCGTCGCGCGTGAGCCATCCGTCGCGCAGCTCGATGATGCGCTTGCCAAAACGCGCGTTTTCCTCTGAGTGCGTCACCTGGACGATGGTCGTGCCGGCGCGATTGAGTTCGCAGAAGAGCTCCATGATTTCGCGGGCCTGCGTGGAGTGCAGGTTGCCTGTGGGCTCGTCGGCAAGCAACAGCGCGGGTGCGTGAACGACCGCGCGCGCGATGCCTACCAACTGCTGCTGGCCGCCGGAGAGCTGGCTGGGATAGAGGTCCTTCTTGGCCACGATCTGGAAGCGGTCGAGAATGTCGGCCACCATCCCTTGGCGCTCCCTGGCGGGCAGGTTCTTGTAAGAAAGCGGAAGGTCGATGTTTTCGGCCACGGTAAGATCGTCCAACAGGTGATAACTCTGGAAGACCATGCCGATGCGCTCGCGAGCCAGATCGGCGCGCTGCTTGCGATTGAGCTTGTGGGCGGGCGTTTCGCCGAACCAGTATTCGCCGAGCCAGCCGTCGTCAAGCAGGGCAAGCACATTGAGCAGAGACGACTTCCCTGCCCCGGACGGGCCCATCACGGTGACAAACTCGCCTTCCTTGATGGTGAGTGCGATGCGGCGCAACACCCAGGTTTCGGTGGGTCCGGTCTTGTAACTGCGTTCTACATTTTTCAGTTCGATCATGAAATTACTCCGATCTCAAAGCAAGAATAGGATCAACGGAAGCGGCGCGGCGGGCCGGCAGCCAGGCTGCAACAAGCGAGGCCGCCGCAAGCACGATGACAACCGCGGTGAAGGTGAGGCCGTCGTGCGCCTGGACGCCATAAATGTAGCTGCCGGCGAACCGGACCGCAAACCAGGCCAGCAGGCCGCCGACGGTCAAGCCGATACCAACCAGCAAAAGGGCGCGGCGCAGAATGAGCGAGAGGATGTTGTTTTGCGGAGCGCCGAGGGCAATGCGGAGGCCGATTTCTCGCGTGCGCTGCGCCACGGCGAAAGAGAGCAGGCCGTAGAGCCCGACGGAGGCGATCATCAGCGCGATGCCCGCGAAGCTCTCCAGCAGATGCGCAATCAAGGTCTGGCTGCCGAAGGAATCTTCGACAGCTTCGTGAATGGTTTTCACGTTAGTGGTGGTGGCGTCGGGAGCGACTTCGTGCAGCGCCTTGTCGAATTGCGCGCGGAGCTGATCGGCGGGAACCGCGCCGCGAATGGCCACCTGAATGAAGGCGGTGGCGATGCCATAGAGCGGCGTTCCCGGCTCCATCTGCGCCAGGCAGAAGTAGATTTCGGGCTTGGTGGCGTCGGTGACGTTGCGCTGCTTCACATCGCCGATCACGCCGACGATGTGCATCTCCGCGAATCGTCCTTTGCCCATAAAAAAGGTGTGACCGAGCGAATCCTGGCCGGGGAGGTACTTGTTAACGAACGCCTGATTCACCACCACCACTGGAGGTGCGGAGGCAGTATCGTCTTCCGTGAAGAACCTGCCGCGCACCATGGGGATTCCCAGCGCATCGACAAGGCCCGCCGAAGCCAGACGGCCGTCAGCCGACGGAGTTTGAGATCGCGGAACCTCCTTGTGATCGAGATTGCCCGCGATGCTGACAGCAAACTCGGCGCGCAAGGGAAGCACCGAACTAAGCGCAGCCACCTTGACGCCGGGAAGGCCGCGCAAACGCTCGAGAAGAGGCAGATAGGAGGTGCGTACGATATTGGCTTTCGGATCGGGCACTCCCTCGGCCTCTTCGAGTTGATGCGACCCGGCGTTAAGAATGATTCCGCCGGTGAGCACATTCTGCTGTGTGAATCCGAGCGGAACCATGCGCAACGCGTGAATGGTACGAAGGAAGAGCCCGGCTCCCACGAGAAAAACCAGCGTGAGAGCGAGCTGCGCCACAACCAGCGCTTCCCGAGTGCGATTCTGACTGGCCGAGGCGGTGGTGGTCGCGCCGTGCAGGCTACCCTGCACATCGCGGCGCATGGCGCGCAACGCAGGAAAAGCGCCAGTCACGGCAGCAGTGAGGAGCGTGAGCATAACGAGGCAGACAGCTACACGCCAATCCAGATGAACGGCGCTGGTGATGGGCAAACGGCGCTCGATTTGATGCCAGAGGAGCTTAAGAACGGTTTGGCCGGCGAGCAATCCAACAATGCCGCCGATTCCGCTCAACAAGAGGCTTTCGACAATCGTCTGTTGCAGCAGACGCCCACGACTGGCGCCGAGAGCGGCGCGAACCGCCTGCTCGCGGGTGCGGGCCACGGCGCGGGCCAGCATAAGACTGGTCACGTTCAAACAGGCCAGCGCCCAGATGCCAAAGACGACCGCATAAAGCAGCACCAGCGGCTTGCGAACGCCCTGGCTCAGGGACTCATGATAGCCGGTGACGGCAGTGCGCGTAGGCATCTCGTCGCCGTTCGGAACCTCTTTGGCGATGACAGCCTGCGCCCGGCTGAGTTGATCGGCGAGTTGGGCCTGAGTCATGCCGTCGGGCAGCCGCGCATAGAGATCTCCGACGATCGCGGAATCGCCGCTCATCGCCGACAGGTTGGTTGCGCTCAGCGAGGCGGGCGACCAAATCTGCATCGGATCGCCGAAGGGAAACGAGAAGCTGCGGGGCATGACGCCGAGGATCGTATACGGATGGCCCTTGATAGTAAGCGTCTGGCCCACGATGTGCGGATCGGCGGCGAAGAGCTTGCGCCAGGCGTCTTCTCCTAGCAGCAGCACGCGATTGCGTCCGGGCTCGTTCTCATCGTCACGGAACCCGCGCCCCAGCATCGGCTGCACGCCGAGCATGGAAAATGTGCCCGCCGAAACCTTTTCATGCGCCACCTGAAAGCGGCCGCCCGGCCCTACGACACTGGCCAAGGATCCGCCCAGTTCGGCGCCGATCTGCAGCCGGGGCCCGACGGCGTCGCGCAACTGGAGCATGTTGGAATAGCTCATGCCATAGTACGGCTGCACCCCGGCAAGCTTGACCGCCACGATGCGATCGGACTGCGCATAGGGCAGCGGGCGCAGAAGAATTCCATTCAGGATGGCGAAGACGGCGAAATTGGCGCCGATACCCAAAGCCAGCACGGCTACCGCGGTGAACGTGAAGCCCGGCGACTTGCGCAACTGGCGAAGCGCGTAACGCACATCCTGAAGAATCGATCGCATCACAAGAGTCCTTTCTTATTCCGTGCGCAGCGCCTTCATGGGTTCAGTCGTCGCGGCGCGGCGGGCGGGAAGAGCCGCGGCCAGCGTGACCATTGCCGCGGTGAGTGTGGCCGCGCCCGCGAGCGTGAGTGGATCGAAGACGGTGACGCCATAGAGCTGGCTCTGGAAGAGACGGGCCAGCACAACAACGGATGGAAGCGCAATCACGGTGGCGACCGCGGCGATGATGGCCATCTCGCGCACCACCAACACGACAACGCCCCAGCGCTGCGCGCCCAGCGCCAGCCGCACACCGATCTCTCTCGTGCGCTGCTCGGTGGAGTACGCCAACACGCCGTAGAGTCCCACGGCAGCCAGCAGCATGGCCAGCGCGGAAAAGCCGATAGCGAGGGTGGCCAATGCGCGTTCATCCGAGGCGCTACGGTCCATTTGCGCTTCCATGGTGCGCAGATTATCGACGACCAGCGTGGGATCGAGCTGATGAATGGCTTGGCGAATCGCTGCTTCGGTTGCCTGTGGCGGCTGCGCGCTCCGCGCGTAAATTTGCATCCCGTATGGATGAATTTTTTGCAGGTAAGTCTGGTAGACCGCCGGACCAATCGTATCGCGCAGATTGATGTGTTTGATGTCGCCGACGACACCGACAATGGTTGTGTCGGGATGCACCGTGTCGCCCGATCCTTGGGCCAGCAAGCGGCCCAGCGCGTTCTGCGGCGAGCCGAAGAAGCGCTTCGCGAGAGCCACGTTGACAATGGCCACCTTGGGCGCACCGGTCGCATCCGCCGCGGTAAACTCGCGGCCCGCCAGCAGCGGCTGCTTGAGCGTGGCGAAGTAACCGGGCGCGATCCACGGGGATTCGAAGGTCATGTCTTCGTCCTCCGTTGCCTTGTGACCTTCGACGGTGAAATTGCTGAAACTCGAATCTCCGGAGATCTCGGCGTCGCTCGTGGCGCTGGCATTGGTTATGCCGGGAATCCTGCGCACCGAGTCCAGCGCATTGGTTACGATCTGCGCCGTGCGATCCGCGCCGTAGCCGGAGATGGTGGGATCGAGATTGAAGGTGACCAGGTGACCGGTGTCGAAGCCGACGGGTTGATGGCGGAGGTTGTCGAGCGTGCGCACGAACAAACCCGCGCCGCCCAGCAGCATGACACTGAGCGCGATCTGCGCGCCCACGGCGATTTTGCGGAAGCGCTGCGAATTCTTCGATGCGGTCCCAGTGTTCTGCCGCAATGCATTGGCCAGATCGGGACGCAGAAAGTGAAAGACCGGAGCGATGCTGAAGAGCAGGCTTACCACAATGGAAATCGCCAGCGTAAAGAGCAGAACGCGCGCGTCGATGGCAGCGGAATACGGCTCTTCGCCAGGATTGGAGCTGGTCAGCAGGCGTACCAGCGTCGTAGCTACTGCGGGCGCGAGCGCCAGTCCCGCGGCGGCTCCGGCCAAGCCGAGCAGACCTCCCTCTGCCAGCAACTGCGCGACGATGCGGCTGCGTTTGGCGCCCAGGGCATAGCGCATGGACATTTCGCGCGCACGGCCGGCGGCGCGCAACAGGAGCAGCGTGGCCACGTTGATGGCGCACATGGCCACCAGCAGACCGGCCATGCTCATGAGGATGATGAGCGGCGTCTTCAACTCCGTGCGCTCGGGAGAGAAGCCGATGGAGTCGTCGAGAACCTTGATGTGCGAGTTATCGAGAAAGCCCGCCTTGAAATGCGGCGTCGCCGATTTGTAAAGCGTCAATTCATACGCCCGCAGCGAGTGCCAGAGCGGTCCCAGGCTTGCTTCTGCCTGAGACTGGTTTACGCCCGGCTTGAGGCGCGCGACCAGCGTGAGCCAGAGAGACTGATGGTTGTTCAGATCGTCGCGCGTGGCCGTCCAGGGCATGGCGATTTCGACCATGCTGATGGGCAGAAAGACGCCCGGCCTGTGGCCGCCAATCGCAGAGTGAAAGTTTTCCGGCGCCACGCCGAGGATGGTGAAGGCGTGGCCGTTGATGAGCACCGTTTGGCCAACGACATCGCGCGCGGCCGCGAGGCGCGTCTTCCAGTAGTCGTAGCTGAGAACGACAACGGGATTGGCGTTCTTGGCCGTATCGTCCTGCGGGGTGAGCAGGCGGCCCAGCGCGGGCTTGAGGCCCAGCACCTGGAAGTAATTGCCGCTGACAACCTCGGCGTCTTCGTCTTCAGCCTGGTTGCGCCAACTGACGCCGGCGCCGGCGCGGACGCTGGCCAGCACTCCTTGGAAGGCCTGGTTCTGGTCGCGCAGGTCCTTGTACATGGGATAGGAAAAGTAATCGCCCTGATCGCCGCCGTACATGCTTACCGAACCATTGAAGGAGCCGGTCCAGTTGAAGCGCACCAGTTCCCTGGGCCGCTCGACGGGCAACATGCGCAGCAGCACCTGATCGAAGACCGTGAAGACGGCGGCGTTGGCGCCGATGCCGAGGGCCAGCGTAACGATCACGGTGATCGTGAAGGCCGGAGACTTGCTCAACTGGCGCACTGCGTAGCGGATGTCCTGAAGCAGCGTGTTCATTCTTCGTTTCTCCTCGGCGGCGCTCTATTCGGCACGCAGGGCCTTCATGGGTTCGATGGAAGCGGCGCGGCGGGCGGGAATGAACCCAGCCAACGTGGCGCAAAAACCAAGCGCCACAGTTGCACCCGCCAGAGCAAACGGATCGTAGCTGCCGATGCCGTAAAGCTGGCTGCCCATCAGATGGCCGGCAAGCAGCGCTGCGGGAATGCCCAGGCCGAGGCCGATGAGAATCTGCCAGAGCGCTCCGCGGAGCACCATGGCCACCACGCTCGAGCGCGTGGCCCCCAGCGCCATGCGGATGCCGATCTCGCTGGTACGGCGAGCCACGAAGTAAGACATGACTCCGTAGAGACCGACCGCGGCAAGGATCAACGCCAGCACGCCGAAGAGGCTGGTGAGCTGCGCGACCAGGCGTTCCTCGTTGAAGTTACCGGCCACCTGCGCGTCGAGAGAGCGAAGATCCATCACCGTGAGATTGGGGTCGATCCCAGCCAGCGTATGACGAATAATGGCGTCGGCATTGGACTGCGGAGAGTTGAAATCGAGAATCATGGCTTGCATGAACATGGAATTTGTCTCGGTCGAGATCATGTCGGGCTCTTTGTAGCCAGCGAACTGCTGGTCGAGCGGACGGAGATAAACAGGGCGCGCTGGATCGCGCGGATTGTTCATCTTGAAATCGGCGAAGACCCCGACAATCTCAAAACTTCCCGAATACTGCGGCAAATCGATGCCGAAGTGCTGGCCCACCGGGTCCTGGTTGGGGAAGAACTTTTTCACAAAGGCCTGATTGACCAGAACCACCTGCGGGGAAGTAGCTGTATCGTGCTCGCTGAATCCGCGGCCGCGGATGACAGGCACGCCGATGGAATCGAGAAAGTGGGTGCTGACGCGATCCCAGGTCGAACCGCATGGATCGTTCGGCCGGGGAGCGGGATGGCCCTGCGGGATGACGCACTCACCCCAGTTGTCGCCTTCGAGCGGGCTATACATCGCCAAGCTTAAGTTGGCCATACCGGGCAGCGCGGAGAAACGGTCTTCGATCTGGCGATAGAGCGCGGGCAGTCGGTCGCCGGTGTAGCCGGCGCCGGCTGGATCGAGGTGCACCACATACCGGTTAGACGTGGCGATGCCGAAGTTCTGGTGTTCAAGGTTGGCAAGCGACCGGGTCATGAGAATAGCTCCAGCCAGCAGCACGACGGAAAGAGCCGCCTGAAAAACGACGAGCGACTTCTGCGGCAGCGAAGAGCGATCGCGGGTGGAGCGATTGACGCCACGCAACGCTTCTGCCGGCTGCGCGTGAGACGAGAGCCATGCAGGCCCCGTGCCGAAGAGAATTCCGGTCAGCAGCGAAACCAGGAACGCGAAGCCGAGCACCGGCAGCGACGGGCTGGCATTGATGGTCATGTTCCGGGCATCGGGAAATGCGAGCGCGAGAATCGTGTGCGATCCGACGTAGGCGACGGCCAGACCTGCCAGACCGCCAAGACAACTCAGCAGCACGCTCTCCGTGAGAATCTGGCGGATGAGGCGACGGCGTCCCGCGCCCAGGGCCATGCGCAAGGCCACATCGCTGCGATGCATGGTGGCGCGGGCCAGCATCAGGTTGGCGATGTTGGCGCAGGCGATGAGCAGGACGACCGAAGACAGAATCATGAGCATCTTCAATCCCTGGTTGGTGTGTATCTGCAGGGTCTGGATGCCTCCGCCGGCGGGAGTAAGGACGACATACTGCTTGGGGATGATGGACGAGCCGCCATTGCTGGTGTAAGCTGCGCGCGAATACAACCACTGACGCAGAGCCACAGAAAGCTTAGTCTGCAAAATGCCGATATTGGTTTCGGGCCGCACTCTGCCCAGCGCATAGAGCCAGTGGGAGTCCTGATGATGCAGAATGCCGATGTCCCCGCGAACATAGGGTTCAGTCTGGACAGGCATCCAGAAATCGGGCGGAGAATCCGAGACGCGATCGCCGAAGAAGCCGGGCGGCGCGATCCCGATGACGGTGAAGGGCCGAGCCTGAATGAAGATCGTCGAGCCGACAATCGACGGATCTGCGGCGAACTCGCCCTGCCACGCTTTGTAGCTGACGACTGTTACCGGCGGGGCGGCGAGTTGGTCGTCCCTGTCGGCGAAGACACGGCCTGCATACGCGCCCATGCCCAGCGTCGAAAAGTAATTGCCTGAGACGAACTCGCCGCGCAGAGATTTTGCCAGCGCATTGCCGCGGCGCACGCTCCAATGCCACTCGCCGGCTTGTACAGCGGCCAGTTGCTCGAACTCTGGCGCGGAGCTTTTGAGATGCTGGTAGAGATCGTAGGAGAAGATGGAGAAATCGCCGTTGTTGCCCGCGTCGCCCGGAAAACCACCCTCGACGCAGCAATCGTCGGTATCGCCGATGCGATAGAGCCGCGAGGGGTCGGCAACCGGCAGCGAGCGCAACAGAATGCCATGCACCAGCGTGAAGATGGCGGTGTTGGCGCCGATGCCAAGGGCCAGCGTGAGCACAACGGTCAGCGTGAACCCCGGCGACTTGCGCAACTGGCGTACTGCGTAGCGGATGTCGAGCCACAAACTGTTCATCGACTGCTGTCTCCTTTGCCGTCTCTGGCGGTTGGATTACTCGCTTCTGAGTGCCTGCATGGGTTCGATGGAAGCGGCGCGCGCGGCGGGAATCAATGCCGCAACCAGGCCTGCAACTACTAGCAGCAAGGCCAGCAGCAGGAATCCGCCCGCCTCTTTCTGCGCATCAAAGTAAATGACCATGCCGATGAGCTTGCGCGCGATCACAGTAAGCACCAGTCCCACGACCGTACCCGCTGCCAGCATCCACGCAACGCGGCGAAGCACCATGCCCAAGATGCGATCGCGCGTGGCACCCAGAGCCATGCGCACGCCGATGTCGCGCGTGGCCTGCTCGACTTCATGGCTGACAAGACCGTAGAGACCCACCATGGCCAGGGTCAGCGCAAGCCCGGCAAAGATGCCGAAGAGCCAGCTCTCCATGCGCTCGAAGACGAGCTGTTCAGAGACCACCTCGGTCATGGTGCGCGGATCGGCCAAGGGCACGGTGGGGTCGATCTCGTGTAGCGCGCTACGCAAGGCCGGAAGAGTCTGTTGGGGATCGCCGTCGGTTCGCACAACCAGAACCATCGTCGACAGGGCCGCAGGACGGTCCTTCAGTGGAAGCTCGTCGAGCAGGTAATCCATCTCCGCCAGCGCGGGCTCGCGAATATCCTGGCGGACATTGCCCATGACTCCGACGATTGCAGTCTTTTCCTCCGACTTCTCGTGGTCGTCGATGTGCGGTGTGGCCGCGCCGAATCCCGAAGGAAGGAATTTTCGCACGAAGGCGTCGTTGACGACCACTGTAGCGGACTTGTTGGCGCTCCCGTCCAACTGCGGCGAGAGCGCGCGCCCCTGGTGGAAAGGAACGCCGAAGACATCGAAGTAGCCGGTCGTGACCATCCGGTTTTCGGCAAGCATCTCCTGTTTGGGCGGATATGGCGGCTGGCCGGCAATATGAACGTCGGAGTTCGATCCCCAGCTCTCGATGGGCAGCATGTCGATGAGGCCGGCAGCGCGCACGCCGGGGATGAGCGCCACGCGATCGAGTAGCGGCTGATAGAAGTTTGCCAGCACATCGTGCCCCTCGTAACGCGCAGGCGCAATGTGCAGGTCGACCGCAAGAATGTGTGCTGGATCGAAACCCAAATCGGCATGGCGGTAGCGCGTCACCACGCGAATCAACATCCCGGCCACCACCAGAAGAACCAGCGTGAGCGCCACCTGCGTAATCACAAATCCAGAGCGCAGGCTGTACTGCCCTCGCTGCGTGCCGGCGCTGCCGCCAGCCTTCAATGCGCGATTGGGATCGATGCCCGACAAACGCAACGCAGGAAAGATCGATGCAACCAGACTGGTGAAAACAGCAACGGAAATCGCCGCGGCCAGGACGGTCCAGTTGAGATGTATCTCGGCGCCGCGCTCCAGGGCTTTGATCAGGAACGCGCGCATGACATCCAGCATGGCCCAGGCTAGCAGCACTCCGCCCGCGGCGCCCAGAACAGCTAGCATCAGGCCTTCGGTAAGCACCTGAGCGAGCAGTCTGCGACGACCGGCGCCGATGGCGACACGCATGGCCATTTCGCGCTCGCGCTTGACGCCGCGCGCCAGCAGCAGCCCCGCGATATTCACGCAACCGATGGCAAGCACCGCCAGGACCGCGCCCAAGAGCGTCCACAAAGGCCCCTTGCTCCGGCTGTTCACGTCCTGCGCCAGCAATTGCAAGCGCACCGTCCGGCCTCCATCCGTGTCGGGGTACGCCGTGCTCAGATTGTTGAAGACATGGGCGAGATCGGCCTGCGCCCGATCGATGGTTACGCCATCCTTGAGCCGCGCCACACTCCGCAACCAATGACCGCCGCGGGTTTGCATCCAGGCCGCGGCGTCAAGATGCAAAGGAGTGTAGACACCGTCCCGCGTATTGAGCGGAAAACGGAAACCTGCCGGCATCACACCGACGATCGTGTAGGCGCGGCCGTCCATGCGCACGGCCTTGCCGATGACATCGCTGGCACCGTTGAAGTGGCTTTGCCAAGTCTCATAGCTGAGAACAACCACATCGTTCTTGCCCGGTTCCTGCTCGCCGGGCAGGAAGGTGCGGCCCATCACGGGGTGCACGCCGAAGACATCGAAGAAGTTGTCCGTAGTCCGTACTGTCTGAAGCACTGCAGGCCCGGCTGGAGTCTCGACCGCCGAATCCCTCCAGCGGAAATATGCGGCCAGGGCTTGAAATGAGGTGGTCTGCGCACGCTCGTCCTGAAAGCTGAGCCAGGATGCGGGCTGCGTATAGCCGCTGCCGCTTTTGCTGTCGATGGAGACAATGCGTTCGGGATGCGCGTAAGGCAGCGGACGCAGGATCACGTTATCGATCACGCAGAAGACAGCCGTGGCCACGCCCACGCTGAGGGCCAGGGTGAGGACGACGGTGAAGGCGAAGCCGGGGGCGCGGCGAAGCTGCCGCAACGCGTAGCGCAGGTCCTGAATCGAGTTGCGCAGCAGCATGGCTACGCCTCCACTTCTTCTTCGAGCTTCTTCAGTTCCTGCTCAGAAACCACCTTTCCGTCGAAGAGATGCACTTCGCGCTGGGCGTGCTTGGCGAAGCGGGGATCGTGGGTGACCATGCAGATGGTCGAGCCTTCGCGGTGCAGGTCGGCGAGCAGGTGCATGACGGCTTCGCCGTTCTTCGAGTCCAGGTTGCCAGTGGGCTCGTCGGCCAGCAGGATAGAAGGCGAGCCGGCCAGAGCGCGGGCCACGGCGACGCGCTGCTGCTGACCGCCGGAGAGCTGCGCGGGATAGTGCCTCATGCGGTGCGCCATGTTGACGCGTTCGAGAGCATCCTTCACACGCTTCTTGCGCTCCGCCGAAGGCATGCCAGCGCGATAAGTGAGTGGCAGCTCGACGTTCTCCTCGACAGTAAGATCGCCGATGAGGTTGAAGCTCTGAAAGATGAAGCCGATCTCCTGGTTGCGGATGCGGGAGCGGTCGCTGAAGCTCAGGTTTTCGACGGGGTTGTTGTTGAGCAGGTATTTGCCGCCGGTAGGCGTGTCGAGCAGGCCCAGGATGGAGAGCAGCGTGGATTTGCCGCAGCCCGACGGACCGGACATGGCCACGTACTCGCCGCGCGAGATGGTGAGGTGAATACCGGAGAGCGCGTGGGTTTCCACTTCGTCGGTGTAGAAAACCTTGGTCAGGTCCTCAATTTCAATCAGCTTGTCGTTCTGTGCCATCCTGTCCCCCTCTTTAGTTGTCAGTTGTCAGCAGTCGGCGGTCAGCGGCCGCCATCGATTCCTGTTCCCGAGTCTCTGTTCCCTGCTTCTTCATTCCAGCCGGATGCGATCCACGTTGTCCCAGCGCGACATATCAGAGAGAATCACCGTGTCGCCTTCCTTCAAGCCTTCGAGCACCTGAATGCTATTGACCGAAGCGCGGCCCACCTTGACCGGCACGCGCGTGGCGCCCTTGCCGTCGGGATCGACCTTGAACAGGCTCAGCGTGGAGTTCTCGTTGCCCAGCGCCGGCCGGCCCACATAGAGCACATCGGTCATGCGTTCCAGATCGATGGTCCCGTCCACACTCAACTGCGGAACCGCGCCCGGAGGAAGCGGCCCATCCAGCATTACGTCGACGGTGCGCGTTCCGTTCACGACAGAAGGATCGATCCTGGTCACGTGGCCGGGAATGATGCCGTTATGCGTGTCGATGGAGGCGGGCTGGTCGATCTGGATGTCGCGAGCCTGAGTTTCGGCGATTTGCAGAGCGGCCTTGAGCTTGTCCTGCTGAATGACCTCGGCCACCGACGTTCCCGCGGTCACGTGCTGGCCTACCTGCAACGGAGTGGCCAGCGGCGCGAGCACGCCGGAGATTCCGGCCCTGACCTCGAGCGCGCCCGCCTGCTTCTGGTAGAGATCGAGCAAGGCCTTGGCCTGGTCGATCTTGGTCTGTTGCGAAGCAAGCTGGACCTCGATGGCCTTCTGGTTCACGTCGAGCTGTTCCTGGCTGAGCTTGCGCTGGACAGTCAACTGGTCGGCCGTGTTCTTCGACTTGCTGTAGGCGATGCCCGCAATGACCCCCAGATCGTAGAGAGCCTTGTCGGTCTGCGCCTGCAACTGGTCCTGGGTATAGTCGGAGTTCACTTGGGCCGCGGCGGTCTTCTTGTCCATCAGCGTGCTTTGCAGCGTGGCATGAAGGCTCTTGTAGTCGGCCTGTGCGGCTTTCAGCGCCAACTGTGCGTTGAGAAGCTCTTGCTGAAGTTGAGGATCGGCCAGATCCATCAGGATGGTGTCTGGAGTGACCTTGGCACCAGGCAGAACGCGAATACGAACAACGGTCGCGTCGGTTTGCGCGGGAATGAGCTCGATCGAGTCCTCTCGCGGAACAAGAGAGCCGGTTGACCCGCGGACCTGGCGGATCATGGGCCCGCGTTTGACCGTATCCGGCCAGATAGTGGAGCGATCCACCGTGGGCGCGGCCGGCTTGAGCCGCGAGACGACGATCAACCCCGCCGCCAGCACAACCACCGCGACGGCGACATACGCCACAAAGCGGCGCTTCCTCTTTTGCAATAAGTCCGGGCGTGCGATATCCATCACACCCGGTATATAGCACTTGGCGTTCCAAAGGAGTCCTGCTGACATGCGTTGATAAACAATGACTTAGCAGATGCAAGCCACACGGAGACAGGCACTTGAGTGACCGCTTCCGGCGCGGCAGTGTTCGATTTCGGACAGCGGCGAATCCCATCCTGGCAGCAAAAGCAAGGGCGCGGCAAGGAGGGGACACACTCGTTTGTCTTCAACGGTCATGTGCTCAACCAAGGGAAAACTGGAGTTTCCGGCTTAGAATAATTCGGTCGCAAGAACGGGTGTTCTGGCCGTTCTCCAGAAAGAGGCACGTCGAATGAAAGCAATCTGGTGTGTGGCATTGGCTGGAACAATCCTGTGGGCGGGAACAACCGGGCGGACGCAGCCGGCCGTGCAGGCGGCAACAATCGGCGCCGTGCAGGTGAAAGAAATCAGCGTGGTGGAGATCGACACCTCCCACGTGAAGGTTGCCGTGGACCTGGAACTGAAGCCGGTGCAATCGGCCACGCTTGAGGACGTGCGGCTGTGCTCGCTGCGCCTGAACGGGCTGCCGGTTTACACCCAGCCGCTGCAGCAGCAGATTGTGCTGCGCAAGGACGCGGCGACGGCGCTGCCGCCTCTTTACGTCACGGCCCAGTTCCGCGATCTGTATACGGTCGATCCGCTGCGGCGGATGATCGAGACGCAAAGCGTGCAGGTGGAAGGCGAACTGACGGCCGGGTTGCGCATCAATTTTCTGGAGAAGCTCTCCCTGGGAACCCAGCACCCGAAGGTCGCGATCGCTCTCGACCAGGAGGTGCCCGTCGAGATTGCCGGCACGCCGATCGAGCGCACGGTGGCGCTGGCCGCTCTGACGGCCATCGATGCCGGACTCCAGGCCAAAGCCGCGGCCGGCAAGTACATTCCCGGCATGAAGCCGGCGTGGATTCGCGAGTTGGAGGCGCGGGCCCAGTCGAATCTGTTTGTGGTGGAGTCGAGCTACGCGATCCAACAAGACGGAAAGAGCTATCCCCTCCATGTGAATGAGTTGGGCTTCCAGGTTGGCGCGGGAGCGGTGGCGACAACGGCCGAGGCGCGGGCGCCGTGGAAGTACGATGCGGATTTTCTGGCCGCGGCGAGCGTGGGCGCGGAGAAGCTGGAGAAAAAGAGCCTGGAGATCGAGTTGCGGCCGCTCGGCCAAGGCGATCCGCTGAAGCTGAGTGCGAAGGATTTTGCCCTGGAGACGCGGGGGACGCCGGACAAAGACACTGTGACGCCGGTGAACGGCAGCCTCAACCAGATCGGGGTTTTGCGGCGGGCTTCGCCCGGTTCGCTGGCCCTGTTGACGTTGCGCACGCCCGCCCCGGCGCCAGCACTTGCCTTGGCGCCGGCAGCCGTAGCCGCGCAGCAGAGTTGGGAGCAGGTGGTGGTCTTCCGCTTGCGGACGGACAGGACAACCAAGAAGGTCTTCGTGGAGGTGCTCGCACTGAGCGCGCGCCGCGAGGGCAAAGGCATCCGGCTGAGCGAGCCTGTGGACTCAGCGGTCTTCGGCTCCCCGATTGTGACCCCGGATGGAGTGATCGGGCTGGTCGAGGACGAGGAGACCGGGACGCTGCTGCCGGCGGATTTGCTGCCGGCGCCTCAGCCGGTGAGTCCGGCGACGGGGCGGTAGGTGCGGCATCGCTGACCGGCTCACAGGTTTGGCGCGCTTGCACGCGCTTTGCGGTCTTTTTGTATGTCTTTGAAAATGTGTTGGTTAGCGTTGTTTTACTGGCATACTGGCGCTGTATTTCGCGCGATTGTTGGCGCGCAAGTTATTTAAATGGAATGATTTAGGCTGGTTTACAGTTTCACAGCCGGAATGCGAGATTTTTTCATTGGAAGGAGTGGGCGGATTCGCGAAAGATGCGGTGTTGTGGCTGGCGGTAGAGTTCTGGGCTGACGGCCACGTTGAAGTTTCTGTGAGTTCGCTTGGCCTTGGATTCCCGATGGTGCATGGAGTCTCGCCTTTCGGAAGCAGTGGACAGTGGACAGTGGACAGTGAGCTGGGAATGGGCTGCCGCTATTTTGGTTCCTTCGGGGTGGGACACCTGGCGCAGAGAGTTGCATTCGCCCTCATTTCCAGTGTGCGCCAAGGGAGGGTAATATTCTGCAAAGCTAAGCCGTTGTCGGCGTGGGAGTTGGGAGCGGTGGGGGTTGCGGAGGAGCGGGGAGTAGGGAGTAGGGGAAGGCTGCCTGGTTGAGTACATGGTTTCCCAACCTTTCGCCAGGGAGGCGCAACGCAGGTTCTTCGATCCGTTGAGCTCGCTCAGAATGACAGAACGGATGGGGCACGGGAGTTTGTCGCGCAGCCGAGACCGATGAGCACAAGCGCATCGAATTCCATCTTTCCATCTTCAATGGAGTAAGCGGACCGGCGCGGGATGAGCGGACGGAGACTTTGCCGTCTGCGGATTTGCCGGGGCCGGAGCCGGCGGCTTGGCCGGAGGAGGCACGCTGGACTCAGGCGGTGCAACCGCCTGGTTGCCGGGCAAAATCACGATCAGGGCGAAGCGCCCGCGGCCGCACTCGGTTTCAATCCCGGCGAGTTTCCCGATCCCCGGTTCGACGCCGGATGGAAAGAGGGATGGGTAATCCTTTCTGAAGCGCCGGGCCAGGTTCTGCTCGTTGGTATAGATGGTGGGTTTTGGGGTATGAGCGACCAGGCTCAGGCAGGAGGCTCTCCTGTCGGGGTCCGGCTCGATGAGATGCCAGCCGGGTTTGTCGGCGAGGTCGCCGAGGTCCACGTCAGGGCCCGCGAGCACGGCAAAGGCGAGAGGCGAAGCCAGCCGGGAGGATTCATGGCGGCTCCAGTGAAGAAGCGATTGCAGTTTTGGGCTCTGCGCGGCGAAGTAGGCCAGCGTGCCCAAGGCGGCAAAGGCCAGCAGGCAAACAGCCAGAACCTCCATGAACCGGTAGCGGCGCGGCGGCTTGATGGACCGAGGAATCACGGCGAGAGGCCGGCTGAGCCGCACCAGTTCGATGCCGATATTGTCGTGGCCGCCGGCGGCCAGGGCCAGTTCCAGCAGTCCCCTGGCGGTTCTCTCGAGCGGAAGGCCTGGGTCGGCCGCCACTCTCTCGATCTCCTGCTCCGCAACGTATCCCCACAGGCCGTCGGAGCAGAGCAGCAGGGTTTCACCTTCCTCCAGATCGACGGGATCGATGTCGATTTCCACCTCTTCCTTGTGGCCCATGCTGCGCGTGAGCACCGAGGCGTCGGGATGGTGGAGAGCCTCCTCCGGGGTAATCAGGTTGCGGTTGAGCAGGGCCTGGACGGCGGAGTGATCGTTGGTGAGGCGGATGAGGCGGCCGTCGCGGACGCGGTACGCGCGGCTGTCGCCAACATGTCCGATCCAGGCGTGGGTCCCGGCGGCGTCCTGCTGGAGCAGGGCCAGCACGACCGTGGAACCCATGCGGCTATAGGGCGAGTTGGGCGCGCTGGCCGCCGCAACAATGGCGGCGTTGGTTCGGGCCGAAGCCTCCTCGATTGCGCGTTGAGGCGGATAATCCTTGGGCAGAGCCGACAGGTAGCGGTAAAAGCCCTCGACGACCATCCGCGAAGCAACGGCTCCGCCCTTGTATCCGCCGATGCCGTCGGCCACAATCAGCAATTCGCCCAGCGCGATGCGGACATGCCAGACCGAGTCCTGGTTTTCTTCGCGCACCAAGCCGCGATGGCACTCCTCGGCGAAGGCGAAGACCGGTTTCGAAGGGGTGGGAACCGCGTTCATGTTCGAACCTCACTTGCAGAACAAAACCCGAAGCTGCCGGGCCAGTGCGCAGTGCGGAGCAAAGCGCTGAAAAACCTCGGTTTGTGCAAAGCCTGGCGAAACGTTGCAGCTAAAACAAAAAAGGTTCAACCCGGATTTCGCGCACCGTCGTTGCGATTCATTGCGGATCGTTGTCGCGGCGGCGCAGAATGACGATGACCGCGCCCACCGTGAGGACCAGCATTGCGGTCAGCACCGCCATGAGGCCTCTGAATTCGTGGCGGAACGGGACGGCATTGGAGGCCGGGTCCTTTTCCGGATATTCCGATTCGAGGGCCGGCCGGACCTTATCCGAGCCCTTGGTGACAATGTACCTGGGAAAGGCTCTCTCCGCCGGATCTCTCGGCTGGGAAGGCTGCGGACGAACGCCCGCGGCGGGAACCGGAGGATTGGCGGCGCAGGCGTTGGGCGCTGCCGGCTTGGGGCTGCCCGCGGGCTGCGGATTCGGCTGCGGATTGGCGTCCGCGGCCGGCTTCCACGCGTCCGCCGTGGCTTCGTCCACCAGATTGGCTTCAAAGGCCCAGCGGGAAGGGATGGCGAGGCTGATGGCCTGACCGACCTTGGGCATGACATAGATGGGCCTCATGCCGCCGCCCAGGGCGATGATGGGCAGCAACACCACCGGCAACAACGCGATGGCGCTCTCGTTGGTCTTGGAGACGGCCGAGACGCAGAGTCCAAGGCCGGCGCCGATCATGGAAGCCATGAGCAGAACCAGGAAGCCGGAGACAAAGTTGCCGTGGAGCCCGCAGACGAGATAGACGATGCCCAGCATGACGCCGCACTGAAAGGTGCATAGCGCAAGCAGGACGGCGAGCTTGGAAAAGATGTAGGGAACGAGCTTGAGCGTGACCATGCGCTCGCGGCGGTAGATGGTCCACTCGCCGACGATGTCGCGCGCGGCGTTGTTGCAGCCGAACCAGATGGCCGCGACGACCATCAGAAAATGGGCAATGGGGAGTTTTTCCGCCAGGCCCGCGGGATCGTTTTTGTCGAGCGGAGAAGCGATGACGCAGACGAGGATCGCGAAGAACGGCGCCTGCATGAGCAGAATCGCGGTCTGCGCGCGGTCCTGGAGCTTGACGATCACGTTGCGCTTGACCAGCGCCAGCCACTGCTTGAAACCGAACTGGCGGCGCGGGCTCTCTTCGCCGGTTTTGCCGCGCGCGGCGGGCTGCTTGCCGCTGCGGCCGGCGGCGAACTCCTTCTGGTAGCGGGAAGCCTCGTAGCGCTTGCGCCAGGTCTCGGTCCGGTTGGCTTCGGGAACCGTGTTCATGCCGGAGAAAAGCATCTCCGGATTGAGTTCCGGCTGCGCGGCTGGGGATGACGCGGCAGGCTGCGCATTGACCGCGGGAGGGTTGAAGAACTGGATGGAATCAGGGTAAGCGGGACCGAAGTAGACCAGCGCGCCGGGCGAGTCGCCCTTGTCGCGGGAGACCATGAGCAGATCGTCGAATTGCTTGTAGACCTTGAGGCTGGGCTGGTGGATGGTGGTGACGATGGTCTTGCCGGTTTTGGAGAGGGACTTGAGCAGATCGACGACCGACTCGGCGTCATAGGAAGAGAGACCGGAGGTCGGCTCATCGAGAAAGAGCACCGGCGTGTCGGTGATGAGTTCGAGAGCGATGTTGACGCGCTTGCGCTGGCCTCCGCTGAGGGTCTTGCGCTCGGGCGAGCCGATAACGGTGTCGATCTTGTCCGGGATTCCCAAGTCGTCGAGGACCTTCTCGGTACGCGCATCGATTTCGGCATCGGTGAGGTCCGTGCGCAGACGGGCGGAAAAATAGAGGGCCTGGCGGACCGTGAGTTGAGGGTGCACGATGTCGTCCTGCGGCACGTAACCCATCTGCTGGCGGAAGCGGTCGTAGTAGTCGTAGAGGCTGGAGCCGTTGAAGAGCACCATGCCTTCGACCGGGCGGGTATAGCCGTTGAGCGCCTTGAGCAGTGTGGTTTTTCCGGCGCCGGCCGGACCCATCAGCGCCACCAGTTCCGAAGGAAAGACGGTAAGCGAGACCGCGTTGAGCAGGCGCTTGCCGTTGGGCGCGTGGACCACGATTCCGTTGGCTTCGATGGTGACGTTGCCGTAGTACTCGCGCTGCGCCAGTTCGCCGCCTTCGAGCAGTTGAAAGCGGAAGCTGCCCAGGCCGATCTCCTGGCCGGGCTTGACCAGCACCTTGGCGCCGATGCGCACGCCGTCGACGTAGGTGCCGTTGCGGGAGCCGAGATCCTCGACCAGGATGCCGCCGGGCGAGCGGGTGAGGCGGGCGTGACGCCAGGAGACCATGGGGAATTGGAGCGGAACGTCGCTCTGGGGATCGCGCCCGATTTCCATGGTATTGCCGCGGAAGTTGACCTTGTGGAATGCGGCTTCGCCGATCTCCACTTTTTTCCCGCCAGAGATCAGTTGGGCCGCGGCGACCTTGTAGGAGCCGAGATAGACATCGCTGGACGGGTCGAGAACGGCGCGTTGGATGCGATTGCCAAGCTGCCCGATGGCGGTTCCGTTGCGGGAGTTCCGGTCCTCCAGAATGTACTGGCCGTTTTGCACGGTGATGACGGCGTGATTCCAGCCAATGATGGGCAGATCGATCTGGACATCGGAGTCCGGAGAACGGCCGATGGTGATCTGCCTCTGTCCGGCGCGGGCGGAAGATTCGAATGCAGAGTGAATGGTTTCCTCGCGGCCGGAAGGATTGTTGGGCGCGACGGGCCAGGGCATCTCGATCCGGCTGCCCAGGGTGATTCGCGCTCCATGGGCAACCCAGACAGGTTCGCCGGGAGCAATTTTCACGCCATTCACAAAGGTGCCGTTGGTTGAATTCAGGTCTTCTACCGTGAATCCATTGGCATGGTGCGTCAGCCGGCAATGGCGGCTGGAAACGGCGGACTCGGGCACCATCAGGTCGCAGCCTGTCTCGCGCCCAATCACCCACGAAGTCTGCGGTCCTGAGTCATTCTGGAACATAAGGAAGAAGCGATTTCGGGAACGCTCACACTGTAGCACGAGTGCTCTGCCGGACAGAAATCACGAGGGCAATTGCATGAACGGCGATCCCGCGCATCCACACGATTCGATCCGACCCTCCGGGGCGGAGCATCCGGAAGGCGTGGTATGCTTTCGCCAAGAAATCTCCAGGTAAACCGGATGCGATGAAAACCTGTCCTGTCTGCGATACGGATTTTCCGGACCAGCACGCTACCTGTCCGACAGATGGCGCGGTGCTGATTGAGTCACAGGAGTTGGCTCCGGGCCATCTGGTGCGCGGCAAATACCGCATCGTCCGCAAACTGGGCCGGGGCGGGATGGGCGTGGTGTATCTGGCCGACGACACGCTGCTCGGCGTGGGCGTGGCGCTCAAGTTTCTTGTCGGCGACCTGGGCAAGGACCCGAAGTTCATCAAGCGATTCCGCATGGAGGCGCGGGCCGCCTACCAGTTGCGCCATCCCAATATTGTCGAAGTCACGAATCTGGATCAGGCGGAGGACGGCAGCCTTTTCATTGCGATGGAGTTCATCGATGGGCCGAGCCTGCGGTCGGCGATCGAGAAGGCGCGCGCAGGAATGGACGTTCCCAGAGCGCTGAACATCTTTCGCGGAATTGCCTCCGGCCTGGCGGCGGCTCACGCGCAGGGCACGGTCCACCGCGATGTGAAGCCGGAGAACATCCTGCTGGCGCGCGCCGCCGATGGGCGGGAACAAGCGAAGGTGCTGGACTTTGGGATCGTGGCCATTGCCGAGAGCGTCACACGGCAGAACGAGACGCACGGCCTGCTGCTGACGCCCGACTATGCCGCGCCCGAGCAGTGGACGGAGACGCCCGCCGGCGAGATGGACGGGCGCACCGACAATTATGCGCTGGGCTGCGTGTTGTATGAGATGCTGACCGGGCGAACGCCGTTTCATGCGCACAAGACCGCCGGCTGGATGAAGCAGCATCTGGAGGAGGCGCCCAATCCGCCCAGCCATTTGCGTCCAGAGCTGGCCAGTTGGAAGGGGCTGGACGGCCTGGTGCTGCGGCTGCTGGCCAAGAATCACAATTACCGCCCCTACGACGCCGAACTGTTCCGGTTGCTGGATGCCGTGCAGTTAGCGCCCCTTCAACCACGGCCTCAGACGATTGTGGAGGATGCCGGGAAGCGGCGGGAGACGATTGCCGAAGACGAAAAGCCGCGGCCAGCGCCAGCCGCGCCACGAGCCGCTGCGCCTCCTCCGGCAAAGGATGTGGCAAAACCGAAACCCGAGGCGGGGAAATACCCCGGATGGGTGTGGGGAGCGCTGGCGATTCTGGCGTTGGTCGCGGCATTCGCCGCATGGCGGCTGCTCATGCCGCAATCGCCCAGCGCGACGACGCCCGCGACCGCGACCGGGGTTGAGCCTGCGCCGCAGCCGGCACCGGCTCCGAAGCCCATGGACGCGCAGGCCTCCATTGCAGAGGAATCGCAGCCGGCCTCCGCGACCGACTCCCAAGCTGCTGCCCGAAAGCCCGGCGCTTCCACGGTGGAACAGCAGGCCGTGGCGCTCTATGCCCAGAAACTCTACGCACAAGCCGGGCCTCTTTTGAATCAGGCCTGCGCGGGAGGCGGTTGGGAAGCGTGCAGGAATCTGGGCAAGATGTACCACGACGGACTGGGCGTGGCGAAGGACGATGCGCGTGCGGCGGCGCTTTTTGAAAAAGCCTGCGACGCCGGCTACGCTCCAGCCTGCGACAGTCTTGGCATCAGCTACCAGAATGGGCAAGGCGTCAGCCGGGACATTTCCCGCGCGGCAACACTGTATGCCAAGGCCTGCGATGCGGGCGTTGCCAAGGGCTGCAACAATCTGGGCGTTCTGTACGCAACCGGCAACGGCGTGGCAAAGGACGATTCCCGGGCGGCAGCGCTCTATTCCAAGGCCTGCGATGCCGGCGAGGCGATGAGTTGCAGCAATCTGGGCAACATCTATGCCAGCGGCCGCGGAGTGCAAAAGAACGACGCGCGGGCGGTGCAGCTCTACGGGAAGGCCTGCGCGGACGGCGATGGGGCCGGGTGCAGCAATCTCGGAAACCGCTACCGGCTTGGCCTTGGCGTGGACAAGGACCCAGGGAAAGCCCGGCAGCTTCTCGGCAAGGGCTGCGCCCTGGGCAACCAGTGGGGCTGCGACCGGCTGAAGGAGATGCAATAGGCCTTCGCACGGTTGCGCTGCGCTCCATCGTGGGCTATTTTCATACGCTCCCTACGGGAGCACGGCCGAAGGCTTTCCGTTTCGGCAGCAGAAAGAATCAGCTTCGGCAGCGAGGAACGTTCCTGCGTTTGCCCTGAAATGTGAAGGCCTTCAACCCAGGCATCCAGGGTGCGTGGTATCCTTTCGCCAACAAATCTTCAGTTTTCGGCAGGCTCCCAGCGATGAAGACCTGTCCTGTCTGCGATACGGACTACCCGGACCAGCACTCGACGTGCCCGAACGACGGCGCGGTGCTGATTGTGTCGCGCGAACTTGTGCCCGGCAGCCTGGTGCGCGGCAAGTACCGCATCGTCAGCAAGCTGGGCGAGGGCGGGATGGGCGTGGTCTACCAGGCCGAGCACATTCTGCTGGGTGGGCGGGTGGCGCTGAAGTTTCTGGCCGGCGACCTGGGCAACGATCCCAAGTTCATCAAGCGCTTCCGCATGGAGGCACGCGCCGCCTACCAGTTGCGCCATCCCAACATTGTGGAAGTGACCGACCTGGACCAGGGCGAGGACGGCAGCCTGTTCATCGCCATGGAATACGTAGAGGGCCCGAGCCTGCGGACGGTGCTGGACGAAGCGCCCCACGGATTGGCGATTTCCAGGGCGCTGGAGATCGCGCGCGGCATCGCTTCAGGACTGGCCGCGGCGCACGGGCACGGGACGGTCCATCGCGACATCAAGCCGGAAAACATTCTGCTGGCCACGGGCGCAGACGGGCGGGAACGGCCGAAGATTCTCGACTTCGGCATAGTGGCCATGGCGGAAAACGTGACGCGGGTGAGCCGGACGCGCGGCTTGCTGTTGACGCCCGACTACGCGGCGCCGGAGCAGTGGATGGAGATGCCTTCGGCCGAGATCGACGGCCGGACCGATATCTACGCGCTGGGCTGCGTCTTCTACGAGATGCTCACCGGGCGAACGCCCTTCCATGCGCACAATACGGCGGGCTGGCTGAAACAGCACCTGGACGAGCTTGCCAAGGCGCCCAGCCTGGTGAGGCCGGAGTTGGCCGGATGGCAGGGTCTGGATGGACTGGTGCTGCGGATGCTGGCCAAGGACCGCGCGTTGCGGCATCGGGATGCGGCCGAACTACTGGGCCTGCTGGACGAGGTACACCTTGTTTCCGCCGAAGAACGGGCGAGAGCGGCCGGCGAGGAGAGCAGGAAGCGGGCGGAGACCATCACCGAAGAAAGAATGGTGCGCGCGGAGACCATCATCGAGAAGCACGCGCCTACGCCGGCTCCAACACCCAAGCCAACGCCGAAACCGCCGGAGCCGCGTAAGGAGAGGCAGGCGGCGGAGACAGAGGATGCCAAGGGCGCGCGGCCGGCCGAGAAACCCATAAAGCAGGGGTTCTGGCGGCGGGTTGGGAACTTGTTCGGCACGCCGGCGACCGCGGCCGCGGCGCAGCCCGGCACGAAGCTGGGAGGATGGTGGGTTGCGGGCCGGATTCTGCTGGCAGTCTGGCTGATTGTGCAGGGGCTGCATTGGATGCTTCCGAACCAGCTTCCTCCCGATTTTCGCAAGTGGTACGCCGATCTCGGCAACGTCGAGTTCTATTTCCTTTTCCTCAAGATCGCCGGCGGCGCATTGGTTGCGTCCGGGCTGGCCATCGCCATCAGCAGACGCACACGGGTTGCAGGAGCGTTGGTGGGCGCGATCGCACTGCAACTGGACTTTGTTTGCCACGCAGTGTTCCTTGCAAGCTTCATGAGCCACGGACTGGGCAAGCTGGCGCTCTGGGAGGCGGGGGACGGTTTCCGCAGTCTCGGCCTGGGTGGAGCGGTCCTGATGGTAGCTGGGCTGCAGGTTCGCAAAGGCAGGATCGGCCGGCTTTTTCCGGCCGGGCGAACTCTGTTTGCGACGGCCATGCCGGCCGCCATCGCGACGCAAACGGTGAGCAGCTTCCTGGTTTCGCTTCCGCGCCCAATGATGTGGGTTTTCTATGGCGCGCCCTACGCGGTCTGGGGAAGGATATGGCTGGGTTATCTCTTTGTTCCGGCAATGGTGCTGGCCTGTGTGTGCCTTCTCTTCCGGCGGCCTGCGCGCGCGGCGGCTTTTTTCCTGTGCGCGGCGACGCTGGTCAATCTGCCGCTGTTCTGCGTACTGTGGCACGGGAATTTCAGCCAGCGCGAGTGGGTGCTGTTGCTGCTGTCGTGGCTGCTGGAGCTGGGCGTGGCGGGCGGCGCGCTGGTTGTGGCGGCGGCGATGGGCAAGGGGTCCGGCGCCGTTGCGAATGAGGTCCCCAAACAAAAGGGCCGCGGCTGGTTGGGAAGATTCCTGCGGCGGCGGTGGGTTCGCTGGGTTGGCGGCATTGCGGCGCTGGTTGTGGCCGCCGCGCTCACGCTGCATGGAGTTGCTCCGTACCTCTTCTATCGGGCCTGCACCGGAGAGAGCGCCGCAAAGGTCGACGCCGCGGGCTGGCTCTATAAGACGGTGAATGTTCTGGATTGGTCCTTGAAAAGAAGCATTGAATGGGCGGAGAACGACGCGCATAAGTGCAGCTCGGGCGACGCGGACGGCTGTCTTGGGGTTGGCAACTTCTACCGCGACGGGCACCGCGATATGGCGAAGGGCGAACGGGCCGAACACTTTTATACCAAGGCAGCGGATTTGTACGGCACGCGATGCAGCAACATGGGCGATGCGGGCGGATGCTACGCGCTGGGCCTGCTTTACCACGAGGGACGCGGGACCTACGGAAGCGATTCCAGGGCGGTTCAGCTCTTCGAGCGGTCCTGCAATTACGGCGCTACGTATGGGTGCAAGGCGCTGGCCCACGCCTATCGCAACGGCGAAGGAGTGGGACGCGACGTGGCCAAGGCCGAGGCGCTCTATACCAAGGCGTGCAAGGGCAGCCGGGATTACGACTGCGCTTCGATCTTCGACGGTCTCGGCGACATTTACTACTTTGGGAGGGGCGTGGCGCGCAATTACGACAAGGCGGGCGCGCTTTACAAGAAGGCCTGCGACGGCGGCTATTCAACAGGATGCTACGACCTGTTCAACGTCGCCTATGCTTTCCACGCGGGCAAGGACGCGGCAGTGAATTACGCCAAGGCCGCGGCTCTCTATCCCAGCGCCTGCAATGGCGGCGTTTCCACGGCATGCGCCGATCTGGGCGCGCTGTACCGCTGGGGATTGGGCGTGACGCAGGACGACGCCAAGGCCAGAGAACTGTTTACCAAGAGCTGCGGCATGGGCGAGACGTGGGGCTGCGACCGGCTGAAAGAGATGCAATAGCAAGGCGTGGACCAGGAGACCCGGTGGACCACAAGGAGTTTCGCGAGCGGTACCAGTACGATCCGGTGAAGGACCTGCTTGGGAAGGGCGGGTTCGGGCGGGTTTTTCGCGCCCGCGACATGCTGCTCGACCGCTGGGTTGCGCTGAAGGTTTTCTCGCGGGAGGCTCCGGATCGCTACGACCTGATCAGCGAAATCAGACGGGCGATCGACCTGAACCACCCGAATATCTGCCGGTATTACGGCGCGGAAGTGCTGCGCGGCACCAATGTCCTGGGCGAATCGCAGGATATCCAGGTTGGGGTGATGGAACTCGTCGAGGGCGGAACGATCGATGAGTTTCTCAGGAAGAATCCTCAACACCGGAAGAAGCTGCTCGCCGATGTGCTGCGAGGGCTGAGCTACCTGCATGGGCATCGACCTTCGATCATTCACCGCGACCTGAAACCGCCGAACGTGCTGGTGAGTCTTGCGGACGGCGCGCCGGTGGCCAAGGTCACGGACTTTGGCATCTCGAAGTCCTCCGCGGGGTCGGGTGTCGAGATGTCGAGTGTGAGGTTGGGCACGTATGCGTACATGGCTCCGGAACAACTGAACCCGGCGAGGTTTGGGGTGAACGGAAAGATCCAGTGCAATCTGGATTTGTGGGCCTTCGGGGCGATGACCATCGAGCTACTCACCGGCGAGTTACCCTTCGGCGGGAACTCCGGGGAAAGCACCGGCCAGATCCTTGAAGCGATCATCCGCGGAATCCCCGCGCAGGTGCTGAACGGCTTCGAAGAGCCCTACCGCGGCGTACTCCGCAGGTGCATGGTGCAGGATGCAAGCAGACGGGCGCAAAGCGCCGAAGAACTGCTGAGCCTGCTCGAAGCCCCACGGCAGAGTTCCGCCGAAGAGCGGCGGCAGACGGTTGTGGAGGATACGAGGAAGCGGCAGGCGACGGTTTACGAGAAGACCAGTGCAAGGCCGAAACCGGCGCCGCAACCTCGCCCGCAGCCGGTCACTCCATCTCCCAGCCCCAAGCCGAAAAAGACCGAGGCAACGCCGCAGCCATCGATCTCCCGTTTCACGGGCAGGAACCGGTTCCGGACATTGGTTATTTTCCTGGGAATTCTTTATGGCTCGGTCGCGATTCTGGGGCTGGCGGCTGAAATCTCATTCGTTCTCTGGATCTTTTTCTTCGCCTCCCTGATCGCCACGGCTGTGTGTGCCTTGGTATGGAAAAAGTACAGTTCCTGGCTCGAATGGATCAAGGCCATCTACGAGGGATCGGGATGGCTCCTCCTGGTCATGTCGTTGGCTCTGCTCATGGTGCCTTGCCTGGGCGCGACATCGTATATCGATGCCTATTGGCGCGGCGACATCAAGCAACGCGCGATCCTTGGATACGACTACATCGAAGGAAACATGTACCTCACAGATCCCTCCCGAGGCGCGGAACTTCTGGAATCGGCGTGCAACGCCAACTATAGGTCAGCCTGCGTTTCACTTGGCGACGTTTACCGGTCGGGCAAAGGGTTTTCGCAAGATTATGCCGCGGCCGAGCGCTACTATGCCAAGGCGTGCAGCGGCGGCGATGCGAAAGGATGCAAGGGCCTGGGCCAACTGGGCGACGCTTACCGGAACGGAGACCGCGTTTACAAAGACGACGCGAAAGCCGCCGAGCTCTACCAGAAGTCCTGCGACGGCGATGCCCCGTACGGGTGTTTCTACCTCGGCTATGCCTACGAGAAAGGGCTGGGAGTGAAGCGCGACTACGCAAGGGCGGCCGCGCCGTACCAGCGCTCCTGCGACCGAGGCGACGCATCGTCCTGCACCAACCTGGGCGTGCTGTACGAGGATGGCCAAGGCGTTGCGAGGGACTTCTCGCGCGCCGTGGCGCTCTATACAAAGGGCTGCGATCAAGGCGATGGCCAGGGTTGCAGCAATCTGGGGAACTGCTACCACTATGGCCGTGGAGTGGAAAGAGACATTCACAAGGCCAGGGAGTTGCTCGACAAAGGGTGCAAGATGGGCAACCAATGGGGCTGCGACCGGCTGAAAGAGATGCAATAGCCAGCGGATGGGCGGGAATTGGCTGCTGGAGTTGTTGAAGGGGCTGTAAGATGGATTCGCTTGAGAACGGGGGATTTGCGATGACGGTATGGAACAGGCGTGAGTGGTTGCAGAAGGCGGGGATGGGCGCGGCGGCTGTGACACTGGCTCCAAGCCGGCTGATCGCAGGGCTGCTGGCAGAGGAGCCGCATATCACCGTTTCTCCGCTGAACAAACTCAGCGACGAGGACGAGATCGAACTGGGCCGGCGCTTTGCGGCGCAACTGGAAAGAGAGCAGCCGGCCATCTCCAATGTGCTGATCGACCGCTATCTGGGCGGAGTGGTGGCCAAGCTGGCCGCGCAGAGCCAGCGGCCCGATCTTCCCTACTCCATCAAGCTGGTGAACTCGCACGTTCCCAACGCCCTCTCGCTGCCGGGCGGTTTCCTGTATGTGAATCGCGGACTGATCGAGCTGATTGCGAGCGAGGACGAGCTGGCGGCCGCGCTGGGTCATGAGATCGGTCACGTGGTGGGGCGGCACGTGGTAAACCAATTGCTGCTCTCGTTTGCGGCGCGCTCGGTGCTCAAGCCGGTGCTGGACAACCTGGACAAGCAGAATGGCGTGATTGAAAAGATCATTCTGCAGTTTGGCGGAGCGGTGGCGATGCTGGCCATGCTCCACTTCAACCGCAGGGACGAGGCGGCGGCGGATCTGCTGGGGTTCTACGAGATGCTGCGCGCGGGCTGGGACCCGAATGGTTTCCTAAAGTTGTTTGGCCGCCTGGAAGCGCTGGAGAAATCGTCGGGCGGAACTCCGATTCCCTTCCTCTTAGACCATCCGCCGACGCCGGAGCGGGCTGCAGCCATCCGCCACGAGCTGACGGAGGTGAAGGTTCCGGCCGGCGCCGTCAGCGATTCGGTGAAGTTCCAGATCTTCAAGTCGGCGATGGGGCTTTTGCCCCAGCCGCCGAAAAAGCCCGAAGGCGGCGAGGCGGGGACGCAGGAGCGTTGATGGGGTTGTGCGGGAAAGAAGCGAATGCAACCGCAGCTCCTTCGACTGCGCAGGCCACAAAGAACGCGGCCTGCTCCGCTCAGGATGACAGCAGATGGACAAACTGCCGAAACTCGGGGAATAAGAGATGCTGAAGCACGCCGGATGGATCGCAGTCGCAATAGCCGGGATCGGCTGGGTTGGAGCTGCCTGGGCGCAGGCGCCGGGGCCGCACCGGCTGAGCGCCGGACCGGCGTATACGAGCAAGGACGGGCAGGACGGGCCACGGTTTCCGCGCATCGAAGTGCTGGTGCGGCTGACGGGTAGCGATGGCGCCCAGCAGACGGTTAGACCCGAGGATCTGAGGCTTTTCTCGGGCGGCACGGAGGTGGGCCGCGGCGTCGGAGTGCGCAGTTTTGCCGACGCGGGCTATGGGGTGAAGTCGATTCTGGCGCTGGACCTGAGCGGCAGCATGAACGGCGCGCCGCTGAACGCCGTGCGCTCGTCGATCGCGCGGTTTGTCGGCCAGGCGCGCAGCCAGGACCGGGTGGAGGTGGTGAGCTTTGCCGACGATACGCGCGTGGAGGTTCCCTTTGGAGCCAGCAAAGAGGATCTGGCCGACCGTCTCAAGAAGGTGAAGAGCCGCGGGACGCTGACCCGCCTGTACGATGCCCTGCTCGATGCCATGGGGCAGTTCGACGGCGCGCCGCCGGTGCGCCGGCAACTGACGGTCATCTCCGACGGCCACGACGAGGGCTCGCGGCACGGCATCGACGAGGTGATCCGCCGGGCGCTTGCGGAGAAGGTTTCGATTGACTCGATCGGGTTGACCCGCGCGCACCCGGAGTATCTAAAGTCGCTGATCCGCATCTCGCAGGCCACCGGCGGCAGCTACGCCCAGGCAAAATCGCCGCAGGATCTGGACGGGCTGATCGACCGCGGCATTCAATCCATGCGCACCATGCCGGTGGTGGCCTTCAAGGCGAACAAGCTGGCATCCGACGGCAAGACGCACCCCTTGGAACTGCGCTGGATGCCGGAGAATCTGACGGCGGCCACTGAGATTCAGACGCCGCCGATCGCCAATCCATGGACGGTGTGGGGCTGGGTGCTGGCCGCGTGTTTTGTGGCGGGCGTGATTCTGCTCATCGTCTCGCGGCGGCAGGCGCGGCGCAAGCCGGAGACGCTTCTCCAGCCGCTACCACCGAAGCCGGAAGCGCTGCCCGAAGAGATCCCCGCCCGGCCGACGGTGGTTCGTTCCGGCGCGACGATGAACGAAGCAGAGAAGGCTGCCGAGCCGACTCCGGCGCGCGCGCATATGCCCACTGCTGTCGGGGACGAGCCGGCGGCCCAGCCGCGCGAGCGGGCCAAGACGCGCATGGTCGCGCTCTTCGACCTTGCGGCGGCCGGCCACGGAGCGACGCTGGAATTGACCGCCGGTCCACTGGCCGGCAAGAGTTTTGCGGTGATCGGCGAACTCACGATCGGCGCGGCAGAGGGCAACCAACTGGCGATTCCCGGCGACCCGACGCTTTCCGGCTTCCACGCCCGCGTGCGGCTGGCGGATCAAGTGCTGACGGTCGAGGACTCGAAGTCCACCAATGGCACATTTGTGAATGGCGTGCGCCTGCAACCCGGCCGCAGGCTGCTCAAGCCGGGTGATGAGATTCGCATGGGACGGTCGATCTTCAAAGTGCGGAATGGATAACAATTCGAGCTGTACAGGCCAGGACGGGAGTCATCCTCGCCGCAAGTCACTCCGGAGGAAAAGAAGATGAGCTTTTGCAAAGCATGTGGTATCAGCAACCCAGAGAGCGCAACCTTTTGCTCGAGCTGCAAGGCTCCGTTGAACAGGGCGGAGACGCCGGGGCGAAGGCAGACGGCGGTGGAGACGCCCCAGGAACAGGCGTTGCGCCAGCCAACCATCGATGAGAGCCTTCCATGGGGGGCGCCCGGCAGCCCATCGAATACACCCGCCGGACGGGCCTATCAAGCGTTCTGCGAGGCCAAATCCGGCTCCGCGTCGCAGCGCCGCGTGACGATTTACGATCCCGGCCCCGGCGCGCGCCCGGCCGCCGAGAACGCCGCAGCAGGCGCCACACCGGCAAAGTCGGCATCCGCAGCGCGCAAGATTGTTGGCGTGCTGGTGACCTATTCGTGGAGCGATCAGGGACAGATCTTTCCCGTGCTGGAGGGCCGCAACCGCATCGGCAGCGATCCGATTCAATGCGACATCGCGGTTCCGCAGGACGATACGCTCTCGGCGGTCAACAGCCACATTGTCTTCCGCAAAAACTTTACCATCGGCGACGATGTGAGCATGGGCGGAACCGACATGGATGGCGAGCCGGTGGAGACCGCATTCGTTCCTCTGCGCAACTATGCCCGGATACGCACCGGATCGACGCATTGGACCTTCATCGCCATCGAGCCGCCGGCGGCGGAAGCCGGCACAGGGCAGACGGAGGAGCAGTAAGAAGTTGTTCTGAAGCTGAGTGGTTTGAAGGGGAAGTACTTATCAATTGGAGATTCAGCATGAACACAACAGCCGAAAATATAACCTTCATGGTTATCCGTGGGATCATCGCACTCGCGATCGTAGGACTGGGGTTCTATTGCATTTCCCAGGGATCCACTTCTTCGAGCTACCACGCGCCGAGGCGGAGCAAATTCATATACATATTGTTGGCTTGGAAATCACTGCGAACGGACTGGGGGCCATCATCTTTGGGACGGGAATCGCGCTTTGCTTTGTGGGTAAACAATCCGCTCCTAAATCGTTCGAATGGAATCGAACATCGGAGAACGGCGCTACGGAAATGAACAAGATCTCTGGCGTCGAAATCACCCCACATCCCACTGCAACCTCTGGTCTCCCTTCACCAAACATATTCAAAACGAGTGAAACGGTACGTGTAGCGGAAGTAACGGAGATTGAGGACAAATTTAAGATCGACTCGGACCTTTATTGATTCTGCGAATAGCAATTCGAGGAAGGCACAGGCGCCATGTCGAGAAAGTTCACCGGATGGATAAGCGCGGCGGGAATCGTTCTGGTCGCCGCGTTGTCGGCCCAGGGATTGGCCATTGCCCAGGGCGCCGCATCGCTCTATGGCCCGGGCGGTGTCAGCCCGCAGGCGGTTCGCCAGGGCACATTGGGCAGTTGCTACTTTCATGCTTCCATCGCGGCACTGGCCAAATCAGCCCCGCAAACCCTGCGCGGCGCCATCAGCCGGAACCCGCTGGGAGGGTACCGTGTGCATTTCTTCGACGGGCCGGATGAGATCGTTTTCCAGGAGGACGTGGAGTACGGCCGGGCGCACAGCTTCGACCGTTCGGAGGGGGAGTGGGTCCTGGTGCTGATGCGGGGCTATGCGCAACGCGCCCTGCGGCGGGGCCTGGTCACCTCCATCCAGCGATCGGATGCGATTCCCGCGTATGTGAAGCCGCTGGCTCTCGAATGGCTAAACCACGCCGGCCTGCTGCTGGTGGCCTATGACCGCGCGATCCGCTCCGTGATCTCGCAGGACGGAAAGCTAGACGAGGCTACTCTCAAGCAGAGCCTCAGCGCCCAACTGAAAGCCCTGGGCATTCCCTCCGCCGAGGCGCAGATGCTGGTCGGCCTTCTCGACGACAGAGGATTCTTTAACCGACTGGGCCGCACGGTCGAAGAGGATGGCGAGGTCTTCGGCGCTTACAAGAGCCTGGGCATGGGGGGAATCCCGGTGCGGGTAATCGAGGCGTTTACCGGAGAGGCCCATGCCGGGCTGGTTGCGGACCACGAACGGACGATGAAGGACTTGCGGCGGCTCCACTCAGAAGGCGTGGCGATGGTGGCCGGAAGCTGGAGCCTTCCGCCCAGTGCTGCGTACTCAAGTTCGAACTGGTGGGTGAACGCGCATAGCTACACATTGCTGGACTTCAACGAGGCCGAGGGAACCGTGAAGCTGCGCAATCCCTGGGGCGCGCGCCCCGATCCGGACGGCGATTTCACACTTCCTCTGGCGGTATTTCTGGGGGGCTTTGAGTCCTATTCCTACTCGGAGCGGCCGATGCCGTAGAGGGACGACGGTCGCGGACGTGGCGGCTGGACCGCGCATGATTGGATTGGAAGCATGGTGGGCGAGGCGGGGATTGAACCCACAACCCCCGGCTTAGAAGGCCGGGGGTTGAACCCTAGTCAGCCGGTGCTCTAAACACCGTCTGCGCCTCTTGGCAATACATTCTGAATTTAGGTCCAACTGTTGTACAGAATTGGGCTTCCGCCCGATTTCTGTCTTTCAGGATGGCACGCCCCTGCCGTGTGTGAATGTGACGGGGGGCACAGGGTATTGTGACAGTTTTATGCTGGTTTCTTCGGGTTTCTTTGGGTCTCTTCCTGGGGTTTCAACTCGGAATCACAGGTAGTCCTAATGCAGTAACGTATCGCGTTCGTTCGATCGAACCCATACTTGGCCGCCAACTTGTCCAAGTCTTTCAGCATGGGCATGGCCAGCCCCAGGTTAATTCTCGTAAGTCCCATCAAGTCATCGTAGAAGCGTCTGGATGCACGCGCGGGCGTTACCAATGTGCATTTGCGACGCGCAAACGTGCCTCGGGTCACACCTGTTTGTTATGGGGGGCGGCCTAGAATGACGCGTATTCCAAAAAATTCATTGAAGAGCACACCGGCCAGCGCGGTGGCCCGTAAAAAGAGGCTACAACACACCGCTGACCACCATAACTGTCCTGCGTGTATCGAGGCTAACTTGCTTTTGATTCAGATCGATTCAGATTTTTCTCGGTTGCCTTTCAGTCAAGCGTCCACGCTTTGGATGGTCATACGGAGACAACGCCGGAACCTCAAGCCGCGCACCCACGAATCCAATCAGGGCTACATAGACGCACTGGAGAAATTCTTCAGTGCGATCCGTCTTTGCGACATCACCCCAGGGAATTTGCGTGAGTACCAGCTTGCGCGGGCAACCAATACTCTCCTTGTCAACGGACGTGAAGAGCATCCATGGACGCGCACGGCCGGGCATTCGATCATCAACCATGAAATCTCCGCGCTGGGCCAAATCCTCAAGCACTGCAAATTGTGGGAGAAGATCAAGCCCTACTATTCGGCGGAGGGCATTCCCAAGTGGAGCCCGCGCGACATCCTCTCAGAAGAGGATGAGGAGGACTTGTTCAGCAAAGCTGCAAGCCACCCCGAGGCCGCGCTTGCTTATTGGGTTGCGTGCATCACGAACAACACGACGGCGGCTGGCTGTGAGTTGCGCGGCCTCCGGCTCAAGAACATCTTTCTACGGGACAGCAAAGACATCTCCGAGATCTACATCCCGGAAGATGCCGTCAAAAACAACTCTCGGCCCCGCAAGATCGCGCTGAACCGTACGGCGCGGTGGGCAGTTGAGCAGTGCTACAAACGGGCGCTGGAGATTGGATCGACGCATCCGGATCACTACTTGTTTCCCTTCCGCCTCAACCGGGTAAAGAAAGGTGAGCGCACCTCTGTAGGGAATGCCAAGTATGATCCGTCGCGGCCGGCCACGCGGTGGTTTCTGCGCAAGAGTTGGGACAAGCTGCGCACGGCCACGGGATTCATTCACCTCAACCCGCACGACCTCCGGCATCAGTGCATCACGCGCCTCTTGGAAAACGGCGTGGAGCCGGAGACGGTGCGGGCGATTGCCGGCCATGTGACCGAGCAAATGATGCAGTATTACAGCCATCACCGCCGGCAGACGAAATACGACGCGGTGATGGCCATTGAACTCAACAAAAAGGACCGCATCAAACCGGGGCCACGCATGGTGCGCAAATCTGCATAAGCGAGACACTCAACACAGGAGAAACAATGAGACGCAAGACAGTGGAATTTCCTTTGAACGACGAACGCATCGAAACCGGCCCGGTACGCTTTGGGGAAGACTGGCCAGGTGTATTCGTTCGCGGCGACGACGCAATCATGTTTGCGGTAGTGCTGAAAAAGTTCCTTCGATCCCAGGAATTTGATGAGCAGAGCATAGAAGAGGCCGGCCAACGGCTGGAGTTGCGCCGCCTGACCGACCTCTTGAATTCATGCTTTGTTAAGCGCGACCCGCGCCTTGCGGGCCACATCACGCCGGAGACGGCACAGCACTACACCGCTCAACAGCCGCAGGTGTAACCGAACGGGCGCGCTGTCTCTGCATCGGCGGCGGCGCGCTCTAGGTAGACTCGTCTTCCAGGCCGGCAAAGTAGAACTCCATCATGGCGTTGAAGGCAGACGCGGCATATTGATGTGTGCGTGTGTGGAAGTGATCGTGAAGAATGCCGGCGTTACCATCCGCGAAGTGATCGGCGGCGTGTCTGGCAATCACTTCCGGCTTTGCACGATCCAGGCTCCCGCGCGATTTGTCTCCAGCCAGGGCGCGTTGGTGGAAACTATCCTTCCCGTACTTCTCATTCCCATACTTGCCAATCTCATTCATCGCCTCAAGGAACTTGGCGTTGAGGAATTGGTATTGCGTTAAGGTGCTCTCAAGCACAGCTTGACTCATGCTCTCCCCTTCTTTGGTTTTGTATCGTACGAAACAACATGAAGACTCTACTTGTACCGTCGCTCGTAGTAGCCACGGTCGAAGAATGGGAACCATTCGACGCCAAAGCGCGTGATAACGCCGGCGGAGTCTTGCTTGATGCGCAACTCCAGAAAGCCCACGTGCGCGGCAATCTTTTTCTTGCGCATGAAAAGGCTCTGATCTTCCGTGCATCCGGCCTGTACGGAATGCACCTCGCGCGGGAAGCCGTACTCAAACTTGTGGTAGTGGCCAATGATAAGGACTTGCGGTTTCTCGCCTCCCTGATAGCTCTCCACGAGCTTCTGTGCCGTGTAGCTAGTGGCATAGGCCGAACCCCCGCCGGGATGCACCACGCGGGCCACAGCGGCCCCGGAGCCGCATCGCAGAGAAACGTCGGACTCCGCGTAACCCAGGTAATGCAGATCGGTGCGGCCGGCATCCTTGGCGCGGTTCTCCAGATAGCGGCCAATCTCAATGCCCTCGCGCTGGGCATACCAGCCCTCGTGATCGTCGCCGGCAATGAAATGCGTGGTGATTCCCTTGCGCACGGGGAACTTGTCAATCAGGTAGTCAAGCTGATTGTCCATGCCGGGCGCAGTCAACAGCTCTGTCTTGTTGAACCGGGCCTCACCATCGATCCAATTGCCGGCGTTGAATACGTGCTCAATGCCACGGCGCTCAAAGTGGTCATAGGCTGCGTTGAGCACATCGAGACGGCTGTACTTGCTGCACAGATGGTTGTCAGAGGTAACGCCGTAGATTTGCTCTTCACCTGGCTTGGACTTGAGTTCAAAGCGGCCCGGCGCGAGGTTCACTGTGGAGGCCATCTCGAAGATGCCGCCCGGATGTTCCGCAATCAACACGCCGCGCTCTTTCATCTGGCCGATGGTCCGCTTGACTGTGCCGGCGGTGATTCCCATCATTCCGGCCAGATCGGCCACGGTGACAGGGGCGCGACGGAGGTGCTTGCGAATCTCCGCGTCCACGTCAACCGGATCGGTCATAGGCTCATGCACGCCGCTCTGGCGGTAGCGCATGACGGTGGTATTGTGCAGGTTGAGTTTTAGGCCGATGGCGCGGTTGGAGAGTCCTTTGCCGGCCAGCTCCACAATCTTGCGCTGGGTGCTTACAGGTACGGTGGCCATCAGTGCCTCACGATTCCAACGATGTGATAAATAAACTCAACTGCTTTGCCCGCGAATGCGAGGATCATCACCGCGCCCGCGCCGATCCACGTGAACCGCTCAATGCGAAGAATGCGGCGTTCATGGTTTGCCTGGGTGGCTTCGATGCGTGGAATGCGGCCTTGCGCGTTCTCTCCGGTTTCATCTCCAAAGAGCTTGGTGTAAAACACGCGCAAGTCAGTGCGGAGGCCCCGCACTTCCTCAGTTAGTTCGTGGATTGCTGTTGACTCAGTTTGCGACACGGGCGTCTCCCTAACTTCACTATGCCTACAAATGCAAAGGCCCCGCGAGTTAGCGGAGCCTTTGGGTTGTGAATGATGCGAACTTACTGAACGTCCGTCTTGACTTCGGCGTACAGGGACTCCACGAGCGGAATGAACGTGCTCTTGAAGTAGTTGAAGAATGCCTCGGCGTCCGCGAGGGCTTTGGCGTCGTCGGCAAGGTTGATGCCCTTTTCTGCCGTGGCCGTGGCAACGTCGCCAATCACGCCGGTGGCCTGTTTCACCAGGCCCAGCACGGCCGTCTTGACTTCCGGCGAATCCTTGACCGCAGAGGCAATCACCGCTTCGGCCTTGACACAGAACTCGATGGGGTGAACGATGGCAAACTCGACGGCCTTCTCGACGCCCTTGCCCACATCCTCGGCACCGACCTTGACATCGTGCCCGATAGTCTCAAAAACATTGCCCATGCGAATAACCTTCCTTTGGCCTGTTGGCCGGTTGATGGTTGAGGTTGTTATTTTGCCGGCGCGTGCCCGGTCCAAAGTTGGTACTCCGCCGCGCGGCGTGTCTTGAGCGCCGCACACTCTTTTGCGCCGGCGTGGTCCCATTGCAAGAGTTGGAGGGCAGCCGCATCCGATTGCCCCGCGTTCAAGTCTTTGAGCAGCGTGGAGCCGGCCAGCCGACCCTGGCCCAGGTTGAACACGAAATCAACCAACGCATCGAACTGCCCTTGTGTGAGCGTGACCCGCGCCATGCGCGCAACAGCGCCCTCGGAGATGGCCACGTCGCGGCTCAGTATCACCGTGGCTTCCGCCTCAGTGATTCCATTGGGATAGCTTTCACCGGGCAACAGGCGGTGACCGTAGCCGATGGTGGGAATGCCGGCAACGTCAAGGTATCGGCTGCCACGGAAACCCTCGGATTGTTTCAACAGCGCAAGCCCGGTCGCACTCAGTTGCATCGCTCACCCTCTCTACGGTGAGTGTGGCGCGGATCACGAAAAACAGGCCATTTTGGGAGTAGTGGCGGCTGTCACTCGACATCCAGCCGGTAACGAGTTAAGCTCCGACCTTTGAGGTGAACGATGAAGGGGATTCTTTTCGCATTCGTCTTGGTATTTGCCAATGTTGGCTATGCGCAGTCTTTGCCTGAATCCCCTACACCGCGCCTTGACCGCGCAGAATGGGCACTGCTAGCCACCGACGCGGCGGCGCGGGGCCTGGATGTCTACTCAACGCATTGGGCGGAATCGGCGGGCAACAAAGAGGGCACGTTACCGGGATGGATCGCCAACCATCCGCCGGTGATGGCCCTCTACTCCGGCGGAATGGTCTACGCACAATACTGGGTGGCGCGGAGGCTGTCCGCTCACCGTCACCGCAAATTGGCTTATGCGATGACGGCGGCGGATATATCGATCGCGGCTCCCTTTGCGATTCACAACCTGTTCTTGCCCGTCTGCAAGGCCCCGGATGTGTATCTGGCGTCTGGCTGCCAGGCCCCTGTTCTCGGCGTGATCTACCATTAGTAGATTTGCTGACAGGTGACCCGCGTTTCCGCTTTCACGGTGAAGGGATACCCATTATTGTTTGCGTAGATCGCGATGGTATGCGCCCCCGTGGTCAATCCTGTGACGGTGGCGGCAATCGGAAAGACATACCAGGTGTTGAGAGATGGGAACCGTGGGACGCACGGGTAGAGCCCAGCAAAAACCCCATCCACATAAAAATAGACATTCACAGGGCTATTGGTTGTTCCAGATGTCTGCTCTGCGGTGAGCGCTCCGAAAAAGTTGAATACATCGGCTCCCGAATGCACAGTTACCGGCCAGCTCAACCCTGGAATCAATGCGGTACCTGATCCCACAGCAATGTTGTCAGATGATGGCTGCTTAAACATCGTCACAACGCGGTTGGCTGTGCTCAACTCTGTGCCGTCCGGAAAGAGCACCATGTTTGCGCTGAGCGTGCCCGTGGTGATGTTGCTTGCGTTGAGGTTGGTAACCGCTACGTTGGTGGCGTTGAGCGTGCCGGTGGTAATCATGCTTGCTGTTATGGCCCCAGCTGCGATCTTGGCGGCCGTTATAGTGCCGTCAACTATGAGAGAAGCATCTACCACCGTCTCAAGGCGTAGGTCTTGAGCAGCCTGCCCAATTGACGTGGAGCCTGATTGACTGAATTGGAACCATATCCCGATGTTGCACGTTGCAGCATTTGAAGGAATCGGGAGAGCTGTGCCCGCTCCAAACTGTGAGCCATACCGGGCAAACGCATTGTTTGAAGCCGTGGGACCAATGTACACCGCATAACCTGTGCTTGCACTGCCATTGCTCCAATACCCGGCGATGCTTGCACCTGTCACGTCATGGAACTGTACATAAATAAGCATGAAACGGTTATTTCCCGGTCCAGCAAACAGATTGGCGCTCAGTTTATAAACCTTAGTGGGGTCAATCGGGTATGCTTGTACACTTTGAGCATATCCATCTTGAATGGTGCTGGAAACATAAGGATTTCCCACGGCTCCGCTGGCGTTGGCAGGACCACCGGAGAAAGTAACATTAGCCGACGTCCAAGCCGTTGGGTCTGAGAGAGCCGGGTCATAATTGATAGTTGACCCGATTGGTGTAATTGCCAGCTTGTTTGCGGTGATTGCACCCGCTTGAATGTTGGCCGCTGTGACCACGTTTGCTGCAAGGAGCGTAGTGGTAATTTGTCCCGCTGCAATCTTTTGAGTGGTGATAGTGCCGTCAACGATCAAGTTGGCGTCTGCCATGCGGCGAAAATATAACGTATCCCAGTATGTTGATCCGGCTGACCCGGTGTCATCATTTTCGAGAATGATTTGTGTATAGGATGATCCGGGCGGGGCAACGGCTGCCACTGATAGCTTAGCCCAGGTGGCTGTGGTTCCGGGTGTAGCAAATGCGCCCGTCGCAACCCCCGCATAATCGTAGAATTGAACGTAGGCCACATTGGCCGCTGATACCTGTGAATTATCTCGTTTGGCCCACCCCTCAAAATAGAAAGAATCTCCAGCGGAGCATGGAATCAAAGGCGTAATCTTGACCCAAGCAACCGCGTGGTTGTTAGATATGTATCGGCACCTTGTACCGTCATTGGACGTTGCAGTGGTTACATTTATCCCCTCCCATGCACCAGTGGGCCAGCCCCCTGCGGGTGCGGCTTGCTCACTGTTTGGGTTTGGAATCAGGTTATCGAAATTTGCAACCACAAGATTACCCGCCGTAATCGAGTTTGCTGCAATCTGAGTTGCTCCAATCGCCCCCGCTGCAATCTGTCCCGCTGTGATACTGTTGGCGACGATGCTGCTTCCCGATACACCGGCGAGTGTCCATGAGCTACCCGTACTGTAGTAAAGGACGCCTGTTGTTGTAAGTAAAGCGATCTTACCCACTGGATAGCTATTACTAGGCAATATTGGAAGGGTGGAAACCATAACCGGAGCGGATATTGATGCCGCATAAGTATTCGCCGCCGCTGTTGCCGCTGCACTGATAGCAGCGGCTTGTGCACCGTTGGCGTAGCTTTGGGCGTCCGCGATGGCGGTATTCATCTTGGTGCTTGCATCTGTAGCCGCTGCCGATACCGCCGCCGCCTGTGCCGCCGCCGCCTGTGCCGAGGAGATAGACGATTGCAACGCCGTGCGCTGGGTTGCCACCTGTGCCCACAGGTTGGCCAGCGATGTTTGTATGCCGGGCCACGGGCCGCTTGTGGTGCCATCCGGCCAGGTGGTTGCCCAGTTCGATGGAGCACCGGCTGTGATGAGTCCCGAGCTGATTCCCGCGACCGCGTTGTCATAGAAGGTGCTAGACACGCTCCACGTTGAGGCAAGCGTATCGAGAGAGGTTTTCATTGCCAACTCGGCGGTGTATTGCGCCATCAGGTTTATTTTGTCCTGATTCGATAGATAGTTGACGTTCTCCGGATCGCTGCCAATCGTGGTGGTTGACGGTACTAAACTGATCGAGCTTCCTGTTTCAGTCCAAGGCGAATTAGGCATACACACTCCTTACAGCCGCGTTGACGATGCTCATTGCGGCGGTTGGGCAAACGGGGACGGTGTAGGACGTGGTGGTAGCCCCGACCGTGACCATATCGAAAAGGTAGTTAGCCGCCGCCGTGGGATCGGACCCGGTAAAAGCGACGACGTTGAAGGCGGAAGGCGTGGGATAGTTGCTGGGCCACGTCCAGGAGATGGTGAGCCACACGATTGCAGCCGTAGTGACAGAACCGTTTGAGTTGACCGTGACTCCGGCGCTTGCCGTTGCGCTTCCGCCGCTTCCGCTTGTGTTGGTGGCGCTCTGCGAGATGGTGACAATGGGCGGATCGGGATACGGCGTGATGTACGCCGGAATGAGGCTCATGAGGCCGCCGGCGGCCACGGAAAGCACCGCGACAATCATGTACATGCCGTTGCGGAGCGTGATATCCGTCCACGTTGTTCCGGTGCCATCCCACAGCACGGTCGCCGTGTCCCACGGGTAATAGTCCTGGCTGCCCTGGTAGCGAATCTCGTAGTGATCCGCGCCGGTGACGGCGGTCCAGGTGAGCACCGGCAAGCCACTCGCGTTGATGGCGCAACTAAACCCGGTGACGTTGGCGGGCACATTGGTGGAGGCTTGCACGGTAATCAATCCCGTAACCGGGTTGCCTAGCAAGTTTCCTTGCCAATCGAAGCCGGTCGCGCTCACGTTGTACGTGGTGCCGATGGTGCCCACAAAAGTGCAGCTCTGCCCTTGAATGTTGCCCAGCGTGTTCCATGTTCCGCCGGAGGCTTGCACTTGCACCTGGGCGCCCACGGCGGTGTTATTGTTGCGCCAGCCAACGGAGACCACCGCCGAGTTGGATGAGCCGGTGAGAGTGCCGTTTTGAAACTGCTCAACCAACGTGAGGTCGGTGATCACCGGCGACGAATCGGGCACGCCCACAATCTCACCGTAGTTGGGAACCACATCGGTGTAGATGGTGGCGTTGTACTCCATGGCCCCGATGTCAAAGTTGAATTCACCGGATTTCTTAATGCTCACCACGCGGAAGAGCTTGGCGGGTTGAGCGCCGGCGCTCTGCCCATAGGCCCAGGCGCTATCTTTCGAGGGCACGGCGGAGAACTGCCCCGAGACGGAAACCACCGAGCCAAATCCCGGAGTAACGGCCACGGCGGTGACACTGAGGTTGTCAATCACGTTGCAATCGTAGAGCGTGAGCACCTTACCGGCGGAAAGGCTGCCCGTGCTGCCTGAGAGCGTGATGGTTGAGCCGGAGTAGCCGGTAACGATGTACTCATTTCCGGGTCCGTCAACGGCCTTGACAATGCGCCCAGCGGGCAGCGCGGCCGTCATGGTGACGTTGAGGCCGGAGACAGATTGCACCTGTGCGGTTCCGCGTTGCACCACGGGATGCTGTACGCTCACCGTCCACCCAGAGGCCGCCGCAAAGGTCAGGTCGGTGCGGTCAACGCTCAACGTGTTGAGGGTGGAACCGGCTTGTACGCGGCCACCCACGGCCCATTGCACAACATCGGACTGGAGAGCGATCACCGACCCAAGCGAGCAGCACACCGCCTCAACCGGCGCGCTGAATTGCACGGTGCGCAACGTGAGCTTGGTGCTCATCAGATGGAAGTAAGCCCAGCGCCAGGCTTGGTCGCGGCTTGTGCATCCGGTGAGCTTGGTGCGCGTGATCTTGGGTTGCAAGCCGCTGTTGATGTCCGCCGCCGTCATGACAGAGACGGGCAAGTCCATGCGGTAATTGCGGGCGGCGTCGGCGAAGTCAACCTCAATCAGCGTGCAACGATCATCGAGAGCGACCCATGCCTCGGTGAAGCTGTCTTTCTTCACGTTGCCCACGGTGAAGAGCTGTACCGGATCGCCGGGCGCGTCGAGGATCACGGTGTAACGCATCCCGAGTTGAATAATGGAAGCGCGGCTCATGCCGCCGATGACGCCCAGCGCGTGCCACGCATCTCCGGCCTGATCGAATGCGCCCGAGAAGATGTGCCGGCGCACCTGAGAACCGTCCTGATTCGTAACCATCTGATCGTTGAACGCGGCCCATGCGACGAAGGCGGGAACATCGATCAGGTTGGCGGCAATGCCCATGCCGTAGAGCGGATTGACGAGCATGTCATAGGCCACGATGGCCGGGTTGTCGTGTTCGTAGCTGGAGAGCTGCGCGGGGATCACGGTATCCGCGCCGATGTCATGCTTGATGGTGGACATCAGTTGAATGCTGCCACCGTTGAGTTGTGACGTGGCCAGGGCCTTGACGCCAACGAGGATCATGTTCGGGTAAGAGAGGTTCGACCAGAAAATCTCATTGATGTTCCACAGCCAGCAATCGCAGACGGTTTGAGAGCTGGTTGCATCGCTGTAGAAGATGTAGTGGTTGTTATCCCACTCCCACGCAACCTTGGTTACGCGCACATCCCATTGGCCGGCGGCGAGGCCGTAGACGCTCACGGTGTCAAAGAATGCGGAGAAAGTGCAATTCTCGATCACGCGGTAACCCTGCCACCAATTGGTGGCCAGAGCTTGATTGAGGTTGGGGTCGCATGGCTGCCACTCACCCCTAAATGTGGCGGAGGTGTTTGAAGTGGTGCCGTCCACGTTGACAGTGGTCACCGTTTCCGTGTTGCTCCACAGGTCGCCGGGCGTGTGAGTTCCGTTGTCACTGGCGTAGACGATGCCCGATCCGGCGAAGCGATCCGTGGGCACCACAACCCACGCGGGCCAGGTCTGCGTTCCGTTGCTGTGCGTGGTGGCAACCGTCTGTGTGTTGTTCGGGAAGAGCGGAGATGTCCAGGTGTTTGTGTTGTGCGGCGAAACCTCGATCTTGTAAATCACCTTGAGCGGTACATCGTTGCCGTCGCCGGTGATGCGGTAGAGGCCCGAGGGGAACTTGACGGTGATGTCCAACCCCTGGACGTTGGTTCCCGTGCCCTGCACCACGATAGGCCCGTTAGAAATCAACATCTCAATCTCTTGCGGGTAGCCGTTGGTTGTGCGGTCAAAGCCGTCGATAGGCGCTTGATTGTTGGTGCCTAGGCGCACCTGATACGAACAATTGCTAAAAACAGAGATGGGCTGTTGATTGATGAGCACATTGGAAATGCTCACGGCCTGGCCCCAGCCGTAGCAGACAAGGCAGTTGATGTAAGCGTCTTTGCCGTCGAAGTTCACATAAGACGAAATGACGTTGCCGCACCAGCCCATGGTGCCGTATGCCTTGGGAACGGGTACGCCGGGCTGTGCGAGGCCCTTGGGGCCGGTGGGATCGTAGGTTGAGGACCACGAGGGAGAGCTGGGCTGGCCCGGTTGGAATGCCCAGGAGATGAGCATACTGCCGCCCATGAGAGCGGCTGCCCCGATCAAACCGGCGGCGGTGCCCGACATGCCCATCATGGCCGCGAACCCGGCAAAGCCAACGCCGACGCCGGTGAAGCACGCGACCAGCGTCAACAGCGCAACCATGGAAATCATTTCCCACACACGGCCGCCGGCGGCGCGCGGAAAGAGGACTATCTCGTCTCCGGGTTGCACCGCCGTTGACCACAACTCGGCGTCTGGAATAAGAGACCCGTTGAGGCTGCACTTGTAATCGTCCAGATGAATGGCGGCGCGGGTGACCAGTGCAGCCGCGCTCTCATTGTCGAGCGGAGCTATCTGGATCACGCAGCGCTCTTCCACGTGAAACGGATTCAGATTTTCAATGATGCGAACGGGGCGGAGGCTCAGCGTGTCTGGTATCTCAGGCAACACGTACGGCGCGGGCGCGGCCTCGGCGATAGAGACAATCGTCGGATTTAGAGCGGGGATGAGATTTGTTTCCATCGATAAAAGCCCTCAATTCGAGCTTTCCACGGAAACGAGTTATACCGCTCTTTTGCCACCCCCGCGCCCTCACGCGAGTGCAGCATCCAACCATCTCCGCAGACCACGCCGATGTGCCAGCGCGGATCGAGAGAGCGAATCAAGATTGCATCTCCGGGTTGCGGATCGGCAACTAACTCCCAATCGGCAACTGCAAGCTCAACCGCTTCCACTTCGCTGGCGTATGCCGGGACGGGGAAGCCGAGGCGGCGTTCGATTTCAAGGAAGAATCCAACGCAATCGTAGGCATCTGGCCCGCGCGCATCCT
>Ga0181517_10000285_pt1 | contig 71075 bp, 44 predicted proteins | sample PEATcosm2014_Bin_31_FD_119748 | JGI IMG/M metagenome (GOLD analysis project Ga0181517, IMG submission 119748) | Peatland microbial communities from MTU Mesocosm Facility, Houghton, MI, USA - PEATcosm2014_Bin01_30_metaG | ecosystem: Environmental > Terrestrial > Soil > Wetlands > Peat | place... | reverse complement strand
TTACGCTAAACGATCCCGCGTCCTGGCCGGATCTCACCAGCCTGCCCGCTCCCACCCTGACGGTGAGTCCCGCCCTTGATAAGGGCGTGATCGTTTATTACCAATCGATTATGAGTGCCGGCGTGGAGCAGGCCACACGCTACAACCTCTGCTGGTCTTCGATCACCGGTGGCGGCGGCGACTCCGATTGCCAACTCTCCCACCCGACCAAGGGCGGAGCGCTCAGCATGAACAACAGCGATGCGTTCTGGGAAGACAGCGGCACCGGAAAGATCGTTATCCTGGACGGCGGCGACACCAGCAGTATCTTCTATACCAAGTCACCGACGTCGTACCGGCCGGCGGATGGGAGCCAATATTCCTTCTGTCTGCAGGGTGTGAATGGCAATGAAGTAGGCGGCAACTGGAACTGCCAACACGTGACGCTGGCGGCTCCGCCCACCAGTTCCCCCGCGGGGACGAGCACCCTGGTCATGTCGGTAAAAACCCCGGTCAAAGCCACCGGTGCTGTTTATGCAGGCTGCTATGACCCGGTGGGGAACGCCCTCTATGTGCACACCGACGAGAGCAAACCCGCCGCGGGGACCCATAGTTACACTGTCTACGGCATTCCCAGCACCGTTGCCAACTGCAACGTGGTGGCGGCCATCGACGAGAATAACGATGGTTTCCTCACCCCGTTGGATCCTGATGCCGGAAGCCTGTTCGGCGGGTTGTCGGGCGACATCTTCAATCTGGGCCGGAATAACACTCTGACGGCTCTTACCGTCGGTGGAAGCACCACCGCACCGCTGCTGGATTTGACTCCGTACCATCAGAACAGCAGCGCCACGCTGACCACGCAAAACAATCTGGACCCGACGGGTGTGCAGAGCTACAGTATCAACATCGACGTGCGGCCGCTGATGCGGATGCCCGTGGGAGTGGAACTGACCTCCGGACCCAATGTCCTGCAGCCCATCGACTTCGCCCCGGGCTGCACCACCTGCGGCCAGGGCGAGTTCAATGTGACTGTGAGCACCGCCAACCAGGCGCCTGGCGGCAGTTACACGCTGGCGGTTTCCGATGAGTCCACTGCCGCTGTTCCTGTAACGGACACCCCGACCCTGGCGGTCAGCAATGTGGTCGGCGACTTCGCGACCAACTTGTCGGCCACGGGCGGCACCACACCGACGTTTACCTGGTCCTATCCGGTCAACAATACTTCCGCTTACACCTATCAGTTCACGCTGTGGGATGCGAGCGGCAACGTGATTTCGCAGGTGCCGGCCCAAACCGGGACCGGCTTCGCCAGCACGACCGCAAACTCCATCACGTCCCCGGTCACTCTGACCAGCGGGACGACCTACACTTGGGCCGTCACCAGCATCGACGGCAACGGCAATACGGCCCAACAGAAGGCGACTTACCAACCGTAGTGTGCGCGTTGTTTCGAAGTAACCTGCGGCCCGGAGCCGTGCACCAGACTATCGGCTCCTGGCCTGGATTATTCGCGAAACCTGAGAGCTTCGGTTGCCTCATGGTGGAAGCACCGGGCTTTAGCCCGGTGCATTAAAGCCCACACGGGATGGGCTTTAGCCCCGGCAAGGAAAGACGAGCCCGGGGCTAAAGCCCGCAAAACCTTGTAGCTTATTTCGCTGGCCTAAAGGCCAGCGCTTCCACCGTTCCGTCGCGCTAAGATCCTTCATGAATAATTCAGGTAGCAGGCCAAAACGCTAGCCGGGACAACGGGCCATGTCCGGCGCAAGATGTTTCACCCGCTACTCCCGGCGCCCATTGCTCGCGCAGCGGTCCCGAACCTGGGCCAGCGTGGGTTTGGGCGACCAGGGGTGCGGTTAGAGCACTCCGATCCGGTGAAAGCGCCGGGCTTCAGCCCGGCGGCGATGCGGAGTTAGAGCACGGGCCTTTTGCCGTGGCGGGAAGCGCCATATCGTGGCGGCATCCGCTGTCGTCGGCCTAAAGGCGGACTTTCACCCTGTTTTCCCCCGGAGCGCCAAACTTCTCTTCAAAAAGGTTTAACCCTCAGAGTTCACACGAACCCCTAACCACCAGTCCGAGTCGGGGCTAGAGTTCGGCTCCGTTTATCCCGCGGCTGTCTCGGCATACAAAGGCAGCAAAAATTCGAGAAAGTTCCCCCGCTCATTCGATTTGTTGAAGCCGCCCCCGGAAGCGCACTAGCTAGCTTGCCTCATTAGACGCCTAGCCTGAGGCCGAACCTTTTAATTAACACGCTCTCGTCGCCCGCGGGACCCCCAGGGGCTTGGCGGGCGAGACACCCCAAACCGCAAATCTCCAAGAAGAAGCTACTGATGAAGTCAAATCCCCCCCGCCGCATTGCTCCGGCGTAACGAGTCCTCCCCAGACGTTTGAAAAAACCTTTGTGTAACACGGCTCTTTGTCTCAAGAGTCTCTGAAAGGATCACATGAAGAAGATTTTGCTTTCACTATCGGTGCTCCTGCTGCTTTTCGCAGGCATCGCTCCCCAAAATGCTATGGCAGCCAAGCTGCCAGCCACGGTAACGATTAACCAACTGAGCCTGACTCAGACCTACACCGGCCAACCGCTTACTCCGACGGTGACGACAACCCCTCCGGGATTGAGCGTGACCTGGACCAAGGCGCCGGACACTAACGCCGGCACCTATAACGTGTTGGTAACGATCAGCGATCCCAGCTACACTGCCGCGACGGCCACTGGATCGTTTAAGATTCTCCCGGCGTCAGCGTCAATATCGCTGAACTCGACATCCATGCAGCAGACGTACACGGGCTCGGGGCTGGCGCCTACCGCGGCGACTACCCCGGCCGGGCTCAGCTATTCGATCGCCGGGCCGACAACCAAACCGATGATCAACGCGAGCAGTTATGCGGTGACGGCAACCATCACCAATCCCAACTACACGGCCACGCCGGCCACCGGAAACTTCACGATCAACCCGGCGCCGGTAACATTTGCGTTCTCGAACCTGGAACCGACGTACACGGGCCATGCGCTGGCGCCTACCGTGACGCCCACAGCCACCCCGGCCGGGGTGACCTATACGGTCACCGGAGGAACCAACGCCGGCAGCTATACGGCGACTGCCACCAGCAGCAATCCCAACTACACTGGCACGGCCAGTGCGACGTTCATTATCGATCCGGCGCCGGTGACCGTGGCGCTCTCGAAGATGGAACAGACGTTCACGGGCTCGGCTCTGTCACCTACGGTGACGACCACCCCGGCCGGAGTGAGCGTTACGCTCACGCCCACCCTGCCAACGGGAGTCACCTCGATGACCAACGCCGGCAGCTATCAGGTGACGGCAACGAGCAGCAATTCCAACTACACCGGCTCGACCGATGGAACCTTCCTGATCACCCGGGCGGCAGCCAAGGTGGCGCTGAGCGGTCTGACTCTGAACTTCACCGGCAGTGCGCAGACGCCGATAGCCACGACAACTCCGCCAGGATTGAAGGTGGTCTGGACCAACGCGCCGGTTACCACCGTCGGCGAATATCAGGTCGAGGCGACAATCAGTGAGACCAACTACACTGGCTCGGCCACTGGAACGTTCAAGATCATGCCGTCGACGACCTTAGGGTCGATAACGCTGAGCAACATGTCTCAGGTCTACACCGGCAGCCCGCTGACGCCTACCGTGACGACCAGCCCGGCCGGGCTGGCGTATACCATCACCGGAGGCGCCGAAGGGGTGGGCATCGACGCCGGCACCTATAGGGTGAAGGCAACGATCACCGACCCCAACTACGTTGCCTCGACCAGTGGAACGTTCACCATCACCCCGCATCCGGCGACATTGACGCTGGAGAGAATGTCACTGACGTACACGGGCAAGGCCCTGTCACCTTATGCGACGACCAGCCCGGCCGGTCTGAGCTATTCGATCACCGGAGCGGGAAAGACCAACGTCGGCAGCTATCCGGTAACTGCGACAATCACAGACCCCAACTACTCTGGCACGACGGGAAGCAACTTCGTGATCACCCAGGCAACGGCGAACGTTACGTTGGTGAACATGGAACAGACGTACACGAAAAGTGCGCTGTTACCTACCGTGATGACCGATCCGCCGGGACTGAGCAATACGCTCACCCTGCCAACGGGAGTCACCTCGATGACCAACGTGGGCAGCTATCCGGGGGTGACGGCAACGATCACCAACCCGAACTACACTGGCTCGGCCAGTGGAACCTTCATTATCGATAAGGCGATCGCGACCGTGACGCTAACGGCGACGACCATGCCGTACACGCCGCTGACCTCGGGCGTGGGGGGCACCCCCCTGTACCCTTCCGTGTCGACCGTCCCGGCCGGACTGGCCTTAACCTGGACCGGAGCGCCGCAAGCCAACGCGGGCAGCTATAACGTGACGGCGACGGTCAATGACCCCAACTACACTGGCTCGGCCACTGGAACGTTCATCATCACTCAGGTGCCAGCCACAGTGGCGTTGAGCAATCTGAATCTTACCTATACCGGCCTCCCGCAGACGCCGGCGGCTACTACCACCCCGACAGGATTGAGTGTGGCCTTGACCGACGCGACGCAAACCAACGCGGGCAGCTATTGGGTGACGGCGACGATCACCGACCCCAACTACACGGGCTCGACCACGGGAACGTTCACCATCAACCCGGCGACCGCCACGGTGGCGCTGACGCCGGCCAGCCTGACTCAGACCTACACCGGCAGCCCGCTGCAGCCGACGGCCACGACAACTCCGGCGGGAGCGCATGTGATCTTGAGCAACGTGCCGGAAACCAACGCTGGCAGCTATCTGGTCGAGGCGAGAATCAGCGACCCGAACTACATCCCTAGCTCGACCTTTGGAACGTTCGTGATCAGCCCGGCGGCAGGCAATGTGACCCTGGGCAACATGACGCAGACCTACACCGGCCTGGCGCTGACGCCGACGGCCACGGTATCTCCCGCGGGAGCGACTGTGACCTGGACCGGAGTGACGGGTGATATCAACGCCGCCAGCTATCCGGTGACGGCGACGATCAGTGGCGCGAACTTCACCACTTACACAGCCACGGGAAACTTCGTGATCAACCAGGCCACGCCGATCTTAAGCGTGAGCTGCCCCGGTGGCGTATACAACGGCAGTCCGTATGCCTGCACAGGAACGGCAACGGGCATAGGCGGAGCGGCGGTAAGCGGATACTTCACCTTTGCTCCGGGAAGCGAAACCAATGCGGGAAGCTATCCGGAGACGGCCACCTTCACCAGTGCCGATCCCAATTACGTGAGCGGCGGAACCGCGAGCGCTACGCTGGCGATCACCGGTATCTACAACGTGAGCGGCCAGATTTCCATGGTTAACGGCGGTGGCATGCTGCAGGGAGCTACCGTCAGCCTCGGCGGCGGTCTCACGGCTACCACCGACGTAAACGGAAATTTCACATTCACCAGCGTCCCGGCCGGGACCTATACCCTTACTCCTTCGTACACGTTCCCCGCGGGGAGCGATCCGACGGACAGCTCGGTCTTCTATCCCGCCAGCCAGAGCCTCACGCTGGGTAGCAATCTCACCGGTCAAAACTTCACCGCCCAACTAGGCTACACGGTTTCCGGTATGGCCCTGTACACGGGCACGGCCGATCCCACTAATGTCAGCCAACTTTACGTCAACATGCAGAATACGGCGTGCAGCACCTGCTCGCCGAACGGGACCAGTTTAGTATTCGAAATGCCGGGGCCTTATCAGTTCACCATCCACGGTGTGACTCCGGGCGCGTACACGCTGCAATCCTGGTTTGACTTGTCCGGTTATGGCGCCCACAACATCGCCGATCCGATGTCGAGCGGCAATCCGGTTACCGTTTCCACCGCTAGCGGCGACGTGACCAATGTTTCCGTTACGCTAACCGATCCCGCGTCATGGGCGAATCTAGCCGCCCTGCCCGGTCCCACGATGACGGTAAGTCCCGCCATTGATAAGGGCGTGATCGTTTATTACCAATCGCTCAAGAGTGCTGGCGTGGAGCAGGCTACACAGTACAACCTGTGCTGGTCTTCGATCACCGGCGGCGGCAGCGACGCCGATTGCAAAAAGCCTCACCCGACCTACGGTGGAGCGCTTAGCATGAGCAACAGCGACGCGTTCTGGGAAGACAGCGGCTCCGGAAAGATCGTCATCCTGGACGGCGGCGACACCAGCAGTATCTTCTACACCAAGACACCGTCATCCGACAGACCTGCGGATGGGAATCTATTTTCCTTTTGTCTGCAGGGTGTGAATGGCAAAGGAGTAGGCGGCAACTGGACTTGCCAAGACGTTACGCTGGCGGCTCCGCCCACCCTTACCACCGCGGCCGCGGGGACGAGCACCCTGGCCATGTCGGTAAAAACCCCGGTCAAAGCCACCGGAGCTGTATATGCGGGTTGCTATGACCCGGCGGGCAACGCCCTCTATGTGGCCACCGACGACAGCAAACCCACCGCGGGCACCCATAGCTACACGGTTTATGGCATTCCCAGCACCGTTGCCAACTGCAACGTGGTGGCGGCCATGGACCAGAATAGCGACGGTTTCCTCACCCCGTTGGATCCCGATGCCGGAAGCCTCTTCGGCGGGTCGAGCGGCGACATCTTCAATCTGGGCCGGAATAGCACGCTGACGGCTCTGACCGTGGGTGGAACCACCACCGCATCGTTGCTGGATTTGACTCCGTTCCAGAAGAACAGCAGCGCCACGGTAACCACGCAAAACAATCTGGACCCCAATGGTGTTCAGAGCTACAGTGTCAACTTCGACGTGCGGCCGCTGATGCGGATGCCCGCGGGAGTGGAACTGACTTCCGGACCCAATGTCCTGCAACCCATCGACTTCGCCCCGGGATGCGCCACTTGCGGCCAGGGCGAATTCAACGTGAGTGTGAACACCTTCAACCAGGTGCCTAGCGGTACGTACACGCTCGCGGTTTCCGATGAATCCACTGCCGGTTCTCCGGTAACGGACAAACCGACTCTGACGGTGGGCAATGTGGTTGGCGACTTCGCGACCAACTTGTCGGCCACGGGCGGCAACACGCCGACCTTTACCTGGGCCTATCCGGCCAACAATACTTCCGCTTATACCTATCAGTTCACGCTGTTGGATGCGAGCGGCAATGTGATTTCGCAGGTGCCGGTCACCACGAGCACAAACTCAATTACCCCCTCGGTCACGCTGACCAGCGGGGCGGCCTATACTTGGTCCCTCACCACCATCGACAGCAACGGTAATAAGGCGCAGCAGAAGGCGACCTACGAATTCACCCCACAGGCGGCGACCATTACGCTGGGCAACATGTCCCAGACCTACACGGGCGGCGCCCTGGTACCTTCCGTAACCACGGTTCCGAGTGGGCTTAGCTATTCACTCACCGGAGCGACGTCGGATATCAACGCCGGCAGCTATTCGGTGACGGCAACGATCACCGACCCCAACTACACTGGCTCGGCCAGCGGAACGTTCACCATCAATCAGGCGACCGCCTCGGTGATGCTGAGCAATCTGACTCAGGCCTACAGCGGCAGCTCACTGGCGCCCGTTGTCACCACGATTCCGGCGGGATTGACTGTAATTTTGACCGGAGCGCCGGATATCAATGCCGGCAGCTATGCGGTGACCGCGACGATCAATGACCCGAACTACGTGGGCTCGGTTGGCGGCACTTTCGTCATTACCGTCCCCACCTACAACGTGAGCGGTCAGATTTCTCTGATTAACGGCGGCGGCATGCTGCAGGGAGCTACCGTCAGCCTCGGCGGCGGTCTCACGGCTACCACCGACGTAAACGGAGATTTCACCATCCCCAACGTCCCGGCCGGGAGCTATACTCTCACTCCGTCTTACACGTTCCCCACAGGGAGCGATCCGACGGATAGCTCGGTCTTCTATCCCGCCAGCCAGAGTCTTACGGTGAGCGGCAATGTCACGGGTCAAAACCTCACCGCCCAGCTTGGCTACACGGTTTCCGGTATGGCCCTGTACACGGGCTTGGCCGATCCTACCAATGTCAGCCAACTTTACGTCAACATGCAGAATACGGCGTGCAGCACCTGCTCGCCGAACGGAACCAGTTTAGTGTTCGAAATGCCGGGGCCTTATCAGTTCACCATCCACGGTGTGACTCCGGGCGCGTACACGCTGCAATCCTGGTTTGACTTGTCCGGCTATGGCGCCCACAACATCGCTGATCCGATGTCGAGCGGCAACCCGGTTACCGTTTCCACCGCTAACGGCGACGTGACCAATGTTTCCGTTACGCTAACCGATCCCACGTCATGGGCGAATCTAGCCGCCCTGCCCGGTCCCACGATGACGGTGAGTCCCGCTATCGATAAGGGCGTGATCGTTTATTACCAATCGATCATGAGTGCCGGCGTGGAGCAGGCTACACAGTACAACCTGTGCTGGTCTTCGATCACCGGCGGCGGCAGCGACGCCGATTGCGAAAAGAACCACCCGACCTACGGTGGAGCGCTTAGCATTAACAACAGCGACGCATTCTGGGAAAACAGCGGCACCGGAAAGATTGTTATCCTGGACGGCGGCGACACCAGCAGCATCTTCTACACCAAGTCACCCTCGGCCGACAGACCGGTGGATGGGAATCAATTTTCCTTCTGTCTGCAGGGTGTGAATGGCAAAGAAGTAGGTGGACCGTGGACTTGCCAAGACGTGACGCTGGCGGCTCCGCCCACCAGTTCCGCCGCGGGGACGAGTACCCTGGCCATGTCGGTAAAAACTCCGATCAAAGCCACCGGTGCTGTTTATTCAGGCTGCTATGATCCGGCGGGGAACGCCCTCTATGTTCACACCGACGAGAGCAAACCTTCCGCGGGCACCCATAGCTACACGGTTTATGGCATTCCCAGCACCGTTGCCAACTGCAACGTGGTGGCCGCCATGGACGAGAATAACGATGGTTTCCTCACCCCGTTGGATCCCGATGCCGGAAGCCTTTTCGGCGGAACGTCCGGCGACATCTTCAATCTGGGCCGGAATAGCACGCTGACGGCTCTTACCGTGGGTGGAACCACTACCGCATCGTTGCTGGATTTGACTCCGTACCATCAGAACAGCAGCACCACGCTAACCACGCAAAACAATCTGGATCCGACAGGCGTTCAGAGCTACAGTGTCAACTTCGACGTGCGGCCGCTGATGCGGATGCCCGCGGGAGTGGAACTGACTTCCGGACTCAATGTCCTGCAAACCATCGACTTCGCCCCGGGATGCACAACTTGCGGCCAGGGCGAATTCAACGTGACCGTGAGCACCGCCAATCAGGCGCCTAGCGGTAATTACACGCTCGCGGTTTCCGATGAGTCCACTGCCGCTTCTCCGGTAACGGACACCCCAACCCTGGCGGTGAGCGCTGTGGTCGTCGACTTCGCTACCAACTTGTCGGCCACGGGCGGCACCACGCCGACCTTTACCTGGTCCTATCCGGTCAACAATACTTCCGCTTATACCTATCAGTTCACGCTGTTAGATGCGAGCGGCAACGTGATCTCGAAGGCTCCGGTCACAACGACCTCCGCCTCCATCACTCCCTCGGTCACCTTGACCCACGGGACGATCTACACTTGGGCCATCACCACCATCGACAGCAACGGCAATACGGCCCAACAGAAGGCGACTTACCAACCGTAGTTTGCGCCTTGTTTAGAGGTAAAACCTGCCGCCCGGAGCGCACTCGCGCTCCGGGCGTTTTTCGTTTGCGAGCATGTTCGACGGCTGGGAGGTGCAAGTCCTCTAATCTGTCAACCGCATGGGTTCCTGCTGCCGCTGTGCGGCGTACGATCTCGATTCGGGCTTCGAATGCAACTTTGCCATCGCGCATCGCGTCCTAAGCCTTACCGATTCCATGATTTCAGCCAGGACGATTGTCTGGAACACCGTTTTCCGCTTGCGGCGGCGTTCCTGATGCGAACGCGAGCAAGGAGAACAATGATGGCAAAGCTAAAAACGTCAACTCGTGATCGTATGCCCGCAACCAAGTTTGCTTTCCCGAAGCAGCGCAAGGAGCCGCTGGAAAATGCCTCGCACGTGCGCAATGCCGCTGCCCGCTTCAATCAGGTGGAGGGGGTGACGGAAGCGGAGCGTCAAGCAGCTTGGAAGAGAATACAGGCCGCCGCAAAACAGTTCGGAGTGGAATTGAAGGATGCTGCCTGACCGATAAGTCCAGAAATTGAACATCGGCGTGCACAATGTCACCTGGTCTTGGGCAGGGTTGAGTCAGGGCACGGCTTCAGCCGTGCCCTGGCACGAACCTCAACGTTTAAGCCCCGCCTGTGATCCATATTTATCAAGCACTTACCAACGACCAAGCCCGCATGGAAGCGTCTTAGATGGGCAAGCCGCAGCTTAGCTTTAACACGCCCTTCACCATCGTGTAACACTCCTTTCACACCCATCAGTTAGAAAAGATATCATCCCCAAACTATAAGCGACATTCGGCATCGTGTTTGCCGACCCGCGACGGACGGTGATAGGAGAAAGGCGGTATCATGAGGAGCTTTTTGAGATGGAGTGTGGTCGGTTTGCTGGGCGCCACCATGTGGGCGCAGACGGCAACGACGGAGAGCACGACGAAGGCAACAACAACGCACAAGAAACGTGCGGTAGTGGCCGAGGAGGAAGCGCCTAAGCCGAAAATGGCGACGGCCGAAGACGTCCAGGCAGTGCGGGACGCCCTGAACCAGCAGATTCAGAAGCTGCAAGAGCAACTGGACAAACTGCAGAGCGCCACCAGTCAAGCGCAACAGACCGCGCAAACGGCCGTTTCGCAGAGTGCCGAGCAGAAGCAGGACGAAGCTGCGGTGCGCAGCGACGTAACGGACCTCAAAACGGCGCTGGGGACCACGACGGCCACGCTGCAAGAGACACAGAAGAAGATTGACGAGAGTCCGGTAGCTCTGCGCTACAAGGGAATCACGCTTACGCCCGGTGGCTTCCTCGCGGCGGAAAACGTCTGGCGGCAGCGCGCTCTCGCCTCCGACATCAATTCGGCCTTTAGCGCCGTTCCCTTTGCCGGTAATTCCCAAAGCCAAATGTCCGAGTTCTTCGCCTCTGGACGTCAGTCGCGCATCTCGCTGTTGGCGGAGGGAAAACTAAGCAACGTGAAGCTGACTGGCTACGTGGAAACCGACTTTTTGTCGGCCGGCGTCACTTCCAACAACAACCAAAGCAACAGCTACACCTTGCGCCAGCGCCAAGCCTGGGGACAAGCGGCGCTTTCCGGCTGGACTTTTACCGGTGGCCAGATGTGGAGCTTGGTCACGGAAACCAGAAAGGGCCTGGACAACCGGACGGAAGCCTTGCCCATGACGATCGATGCCCAGTATAACGTTGGTTTTAGCTGGGCACGGCAGTATGGCTTTCGCGTAACGAAAAACTTTGGCAACAAAGTCTGGCTGGGTGTTTCGGTGGAAGATCCCCAAACGATCTTCACCGCACACGGGCAGGCCGCCAATTTCCTGATTGGCTCGACCGGTACCGGCGGCGGTCTTTACAACTCGACGGCAAACTACTCTTTCAACCCCGCTCCCGATTTCGTGGTTAAGGCGGCCTTCGAGCCCGGTTGGGGCCACTATGAAGTCTTCGCGGTGGTCCGGCAGTTCCGGGATCGCGTCTTCCCCAATGCCCTCACGGGCACGCCTTCCGCGGCGGGGGCCTTCAACGACTCGAGAACCGGCGGCGGTGTAGGCGCCAACGCTCGCGTAGCTCTCCTGAACAAACATGTTGACCTGGGCGTTCACTTCTTAGGCGGCGATGGCATCGGCCGTTACGGAACCACCACCCTGCCAGATGCGACCGCGCGGCCCGACGGTACGCTGGCCCTGGTCCGCAGCGGCCAGGCGCTGGGTACGCTCGAGTTTCACTTCCCCAAATTCGACATTTACACCAACGCCGGCACGGAATATGCCGGCCGGACTGCCTACGTGAACGCGGCAGGCAAGGGTGTGGGATACGGATCTCCGCTGTTCTCCAATTTCGGGTGCACCACCGAACTGGTGGCCGGAAGTGGTGGCTTCGCCCCAACTGCGCCGGGAAATTGCACCGGCGATACGCGCGTCTTCGTCGAGGGCACGGTGGGCTTTTGGTATCGCTTCTACAAGGGAGCGAAGGGCACCCTGCAGGTGGGGCCCCAATATTCCCATGTCGTCCGCAATACCTGGTCCGGGACTGGCGGCGAGCCGCAAGGCACCGACAATATGGTCTTCACTTCGTTCCGCTATTACTTGCCGTAGCATTCCAATCCCTCGCCTTCGGGTGGCATGACGCCACCCAAAGGCGAGGGAATTCAAGCGGCAACGGACTTGGATCGAGCTGAATGATCCTCTTGAAACCTCCGAAACCTTGCCTTGTGAAACCTCCGAAACCCCGCCTCTTGAAATCTCCGAAACCCTGCCCTGTGGCACAATGGATTCTGTGAACACAACATCGAATATGCCAACTAAGACGTTCCTCGCGATTTGGAAACGCATGGATCAGGAACGGCGGCGCCAAGGCGCCACCGCATTGCTCACCAGCCCAGATAGCGCCGGCGATCCGAGGCTAATCGCGGGAATGATCGCCAAGAAGTTAAACTTGCGGCCGCAAAAAGCCGCAAAGCTGCCCCCCGAGAAGGCTGCTGCCTATCTTGCGACCATTGTTTCGATTGATGAGCCCCTGGCCGCCTCGCTGGTACGCAACTACCTTTTTGCTCACCAAAAACCGATGCTGGTCATGTTCCTGGAGGAACTCCAGATTCCGCATGAAGATGGCCTGATTCCCGACGGCAACACCGTTGTCCCGACGGTGGACATGTTGCGGACGGCGCTCGCGCGCATCCGTGCCGCCTTCGCGCCCGAGGATATAGAGCTTTATCTATCGGCCCTTGCGACCAACGATGCCGTTACCTGGGCCAATCTCGATGCGGCCCTTATCGCGGAGTAAGAACTGCCGATCTCGATTTATCGGCATTTTGTCGGTATAATATCAGCAAGATAACGGCAGGTTATCGGCCGATGCGCGGTGCTTGGATGGCGGAATGGCGACCAAGAAAACTGGATTCTCCCCCGTGTACACCATTACTCCGGCCATTGCCCGGTGGTTGATGGGGATCGAGGCTGCGAAACAGGCAATCGAGACTCTTCCGATCACTCCACGAGTACTTGCCAGCCTGCGTGAGACGGCGCGGCTTTTTTCGACACACTATTCGACCATGATCGAAGGCAATCGACTCACGCAAGAGCAGGTGGCGCAAGTCATTGGCGAGGGGCGGCACTTTCCCGGCCGCGAGCGAGACCAGGCGGAGGTGTTGGGTTACTACGCTGCGCTGGATGAGGTCGAGCGGCTTGCGAAAACTCGTGCGGACTTGACCGAAACGACATTGCGCAAACTCCATGCTCTGGTCATGGGGGCGGGCAAGAGCAGGGTAAAACCCACGCCCTACCGCGACGGACAGAATGTCATACAGGACAGCGGAAGCCGGGCCATTGTTTATTTGCCGCCCGAAGCGGCGGATGTCCCGACACTGATGAAGGAACTGGTTGCCTGGGTCACGGCGGAAAATGATTTACCGGTGCCGCTAAAGGCGGCGGTTGCTCATTATCAGTTTGCGACGGTGCATCCGTATTATGACGGCAACGGCAGAACCGCTCGTCTTTTGACCACACTGATCCTGCATCTGGGAGGATACGGACTCAAGGGCCTGTATGCGTTAGAGGAATACTACGCTTGCGACTTGGCGGCCTACTACAAAGCCCTCGACGTTGGCTCCTCGCACAACTACTATATGGGCCGAAGCGGGGCCGACATCACAAAATGGGTGGCGTACTTTATCGAAGGAATGGCACGATCCTTTGACCGGGTGCGCGAGCAGGCGCAGCGCGAGGCCGGAACCGGAAGCCGCGACCAGTCGCCTTTGCTGCGCAACCTCGACCCCAAGCAGCGGAAGGTCCTGCTCCTGTTCGCGGAATCGCGGACGGTGAGCGCGCGGGAGATTGCCGCCCTATTCGGCATCCAGCAGCGGACTGCGGCCGCGCTCTGCCAGCGTTGGGTGGAAGGCAAGTTTCTTATTGCCGCGGATACCTCCAATAAGGCGCGCCGGTATCGATTGGCCGATTCCTATGAGGAATCTTTCAGTAAGCGGACGTAGGCCTGCACCGTTCCCAAGATGTTGTGGAACGCCGACCAAAGGCCAACGGCCGGCTTGTTTAGGCTTTGTGATTCCACAGACTCATAACGCCGACCGCAATCAAAATCAGTCCACCGACCACTTCAATCCGCTTGCCCCACAATAGGCTGGCGCGATTTCCCAATGGCATGCCCAATAACGTGAGAGCAGTGGCCACTAGTCCGACCACCAAGGCAGCCATGGCAATCGGGACTCCCATCATGGAAAGCGAGAGCCCGACGACCAGGGCGTCCAGACTGGTGGCGAAGGACAGAAATACCAGTTGCCAGCCCTTGGTGGGGTCCAAGGTGATGCGCGTCTCGCGGGCGCCGTGGAAGGCTTGCCGGATCATGTGCCCGCCTACCAGCAGCAACAGGAAAAAGGCTATCCAATTGGCGATCACCGCCACCAGGACGAAGAGAGCTTTTCCGAAAAGCCACCCGGCGGCCAGCATCATGGCCTGAAAGAGGCCGAAGTGAAAGCTCAAGCGAAACAGTCGCCGTTTGGTGAGCTCTTCCAAGCTCAGTCCGGCGGCTACGGCCACGGCGAACGCATCCACCGCCAATGCCACGGCAATGCCCAAAAGACTAAACCAATGCATGAGCCAAAGGTCTCCCCGGGCGATTACCATGTTCACTTTTCATGGAACTGTTTATCCGATCGGAAATTGCACGTCTTCCCTCATCGCAATGTAACTGAATGATGCGTACAGTTCAACGTGCGGGTTAATCCTTTGCCAGTTTATGGCCGATCTTTAATGTGATGTGCCGGTAACAGCTAGCAAGTGAGCCTGCCGGCATTCCGTGGGGGAGCTATGGCACTGTTTCAGTGGAACAGCGAGTACAGTGTGGGGATCAGCCGTTTTGATAGCCAGCACAAGCGGTTGATCGAACTGCTCAACCAATTACACGAGGGCATGCGCGCCGGCTATGGACGCAAAGTATTGCTCAATCTCCTTCACGCGCTGCAGGATTACACCCAGCATCATTGCGCCGAAGAAGAGTTGGCCATGGCCTTCTACCGGTATCCCCAAGCCGCCGAACACAGAGCGGAGCACGATGAGTTGCGGGCGAGAATCGCCCAGTATCTGGCGGAGTTCGAAGCCAATAAGCTGAATAAAATTGATGTCGAGATGGTGAACTTCGTGCTGCAATGGCTGACGCAGCACATTATGGGAGTGGATCGGAAGTACTGCGAATTTTTCACCGAGCACAGTGTCGAGCGTGCGTTACGCACCTTGGGGAGCAATCCTGACAGTGTGGCGCCCGCCTTAGTCGTGCCTTCGGCCGATTTGCCCGCCGACGACAAGAAAGCAACGGCGGAACCCCCTGTTAAGGTTGTCGCCCAAGCCTGATTAGCGCTGGGGCTGAAGCCCCGCTCGAAAGAAGCCCCGATTCGCGGGTCCCGCTTAGCGGGACCAGCGCTTCCACCGCTCCTTCGCGCAAAGATCCTTCATGAATAATCCGGGCTAGTGGCTACTGGCCAGACACACGGCTAGATGATCCAAATCTTTCACATCAAATTAACTCAGCATTTACCACAGATCAAACTTCCCCTCGTATAAAAATCATGCAAACCAAAGTAGCTGTTTAGAAAAAGATCTCCAGCGGCGGAAGCACCGCTGTTGCCATCTTCGCGATGGGCACAAGTTTTCCCAGGAAGACCGCACAAAAATATAACCTGGCCTCAGGGCCTCACCGCGCGAGCGGTTGGGGCCCTGAGTTTTTTTTTGCTCCCAGCGGGTAGCGATTGCTGACTTGAACCGTCCAAATAGCGGGAGGAACTCATTGCGTTGCATTCCGCTGCGGCCAGGGTGGCCGTGACGCGAGACGCGAGCGCTATTGCCGTTGCGAGTTGCCAGTTGCGAGCCGAGCAGCGGTAGGATCGAACCCGTGCCCGGTCCGAAACCTGACTGTCTCAGCAGGATGCATAACGTCCTGCCTTGACACAAACCTGAGCGCCGCGACTCGCGTCTCGCGTGCGGAGGACAACTTTCCGGGAATCGCTATAGAATATGAGTATGCTCTTGCAGCCTAAGGGTTTGCGGTGTTTCGCCGGTCGTCGGCCATGGCGTGGCACGACCATGATTGAGCTGATCGCCACCATCACCATCCTGTCCATCCTTGCCGGCATGGCGGTACCGCTGGCGCGATTCACGGTGAAGCGCGAAAAAGAAAGGGAGCTTCGCCGGGATCTCTGGGAGATGCGCGATGCCATTGATCTTTATAAGCAAACCGCGGAAAAGACTCCGGGAGCGATCCGGACTAAGCTGGGCAGCGAGAACTACCCTCCGGATCTGGAGACGCTGGTCAAGGGCGTCGATATCAAGGGAATGAAAACTAGATTTCTGCGCAGGATTCCCGTCGATCCCATGACGGGCAAGGCCGAGTGGACTCTGCATTCGATGCAGGACGATAGAGACTCGGACTCCTGGGATGGGCAGTATGTCTTCGATGTGCGCTCGAAATCGAGCGGCGTCGGGCTGGACGGAACCAAGTACAAGGATTGGTAATGAACTCCCATTTTCGCCCTTTCGTTCGTCCCGGCCGCTGGCGTGGCACCACCATGATCGAACTGATCATGACCATCAGCGTTCTCTCCATTCTGACGGGGATGGCGGTGCCCGTGGCCCGTTATACCCTGAAGCGCGAAAAAGAGCGTGAACTCCGCCGCGAGCTTTGGGAAATGCGCGACGCGATTGACCGGTACAAAGTGGATTCGGACCTCTCCCTATTTACTTCGATCAAAAAGCTGGGGGACGATGGCTATCCCCCGGACTTGGAGACATTGGTCAAAGGGGTTGATGTCCAAGGGGACGTCAAAGGAAAAAAAATCAAATTTCTGCATAGTCTTCCCGTTGATCCCATGACCGGGCAATCCGACTGGGGGCTCCGTGCGATGCAGGATGATCCGCAATCGGATTCCTTTGGCGGGCATAGCATCTATGACGTGTATTCAAGGTCGGAAGATACGGCCCTGAATGGAACCAAGTACAAAGATTGGTAGCGGGAGCAGCAACTAGCGATAAGCGATAACCAATAAGCGAGCCCGGGGCGCTTGCTCTGTACAGGGGCGGTCTGCGAGAGCGGCTCACTACTTATTATTTCCCGCGCGAAGCGGGGATGCGAATCCCGGGCGGAACGGGTTGGCTTATTGCTTGTTGCTTATTGCCTAAATATTTAATATTCCTGAAACATTCTATTCATATATCGCGGCCAAGTTACCGGTCCATTGAACTTATGCGGCGGCCTCCGCGGCTCTAAGTAGCCATTCCTGGGCTTCCGGGTTAGCTGGCTCTAATGAAGTGAGTATTGCACGCCGAAGTAGTAGAAGCCGGAGATAGAAGTCTTTCTGAACATCCGTTCAAGAGGAGGGACGCGGCATGAGGGCCCTTAGCATCAGAGCGCGAATCCGATTGGCGATGGGGATACTGGGCGCCGGCTATGTCGTTCTCTTTCTGCTTGTGCAATGGACGGGACTGAAGACGCAAAGCTGCATGAAGATTGTTTCGCAGGAACTGTCTCCCGCCACGCAAAGCGCGCAGGAAGCGGTGGCGGCCCTGCAGAAGCTCAGCAAAGGCTATGCCGATGCCGCGCTCACGCAGGATCGAAACGGCTTGGCGCAAGTGGAGGACTCGGCCGAGGCCGTGGCCAAAGCCTTGGGTTGCATCGAGACACATACGGCCTTCAGCCTGACCAGACGAAAACAGGTTTCCCAACTCAGTCAGGAATTTGCGGCTTGGCACAGTCGGGCTAAGTCGGTCTACGGCGAGATGATTGCCAGCGTATTTGTCGCCGAGGCCACGCAATCGGCGGCCAACGCGCTCACCCAGGAACAGCAGCGGATGGAGGCGTCCTTGCAGGAGTTGCGGACTACTCTTTCCCGGGATTCTCAGGCGCAATTGGAAGACGTCTCCTGGTGGGCGGGAACGCAAAGACTATTTGGACTGGTGTTGTTCCTGGCGATTGTGTCCGCCGCTATCGTACTGGCGCTGATGCTGGAACGCCGGGTCTGCGATCCGTTGCGCGCTTTAAACCTGCGCTTCAAGGATATTGCCAACGGCGAAGGCGACCTGACGCGACGCATTCCGGTACATTCCCGGGACGAAATCGGAGAATTGAGTTGCTCGTTCAATAGCTTCATCGACAAACTGCAGGCGATCATTCGGGAAGTCAAATCGGATACGGTGCAGTTGGCGGCGGCCAGTCAGGAAATGGCGTCGACGGCCGCGCAAGCGGCGCGCGGCGCGCACACGCAGCAGGGCCAGACAGCCCAGGCGGTAGTCGCGGTGCGGCAGATGTCGTCCTCGGTGGCCGAGGTCTCGAACCACTCCAGTAGTGTGGCGGGAGACGCTCACCAGGCGGCGGTGGACGCGCGCGAGGGTGGCCGGATTGTGCAGATGAGCGCCGAGATCATGCGCGGCCTTACGGTGACGGTGAACTCCGTGGCCCAGCAGATTGCGGAATTGGGAAACCGCTCCGATCAGATTGGGCGGATTGCCGGCGTCATTGACGAGATCGCCGATCAAACCAATTTGCTGGCCTTGAATGCCGCGATTGAAGCGGCGCGGGCCGGCGAGCAGGGGCGGGGCTTTGCCGTGGTGGCCGACGAAGTGCGAAAGCTGGCGGATCGCACCACCAAGGCTACCCAGGAAATCGCCGGGACGATTACGGTCATTCAACAGGAAACTACGGCGGCGGTGACCGCTATGGAAAAAGGAACGGCTCAAGTCCAACATGGCGTGACGGCTACCATGGAAGCGGGCAACAAGCTGCGGCAGATCATTGAAGGTTCCGAGCATGCGGCGGACCGGATTGTGCGCATTGCCACCGCGGCCACCCAGCAGGCTAACGCCACCGAACAAGTAAGCTCCAGCATCGCGGAAATTGCGAGAATTTCCCAGGAGTCCGCTTCGGGCGCCCAGGAATCGGCTCGCGCCTGCGAAGAACTCAGCCATCTGGCCATGGCCCTGGAATCGTTGGTGGAGCGGTTTAAGGTGGAGGACCATCCAAGCCGGGAGGCGCTGCCGGAAACTATGCCTGTGTGGGCGAGATCCGTGAAGTATGAATCGCGGAGAAATTTCCTGGCGGGATCAGCGAATCAGGCCGAAAGTTCACGCTCTGAATGGTGAGCGGCACGATGGCTGAGAGAAACGATCTTTTCGCGGGGCGGGTCATTGGCCGCAAGCAAGTCGCTGGTTGCCAGATGGGACAACCGGCTGAGGGAAAGCAATCCCTCCCCGCGGTATACGGCGGACGCGTGTACTTTGAGGTTATGAGTCAAAATTTGCAGCATCGGATCGGGCATCTGGCGTTCAGTCTGCAAAAGCACGACTCTGGCCAAACGCTTGGCTTGACGGTTCGCACGCGGGGCGTCGTTCGTTACCTTGTGCGCCAACGGCTGGCCGCGAATGATGCGGAACGGATGGGCCCTCATAATGGTAATCCTGGGAAACAACTGCCCCAGATTTGCCATGATCAGATCTTCCAGCCAGAGTAAGCTCGTTTCCGCGCTTCCCTGAGCCATTTGGGGCATGGGATCCAGACGGAGAAACTGCGGCAGGCCATCCGGCACCTTGATGCGCGCAAAACGCTTCCGGCCTTGCGTGTCTACGAGCCCTACTGCCAGATTGACCGAAAAATTCGAGATTTTGGGAAACGGTCTTCCCGGGTCGAAGCCCAGGGGAGTCAATACCGGCAGGGCGGCCTGACAAAAGAACTGGTTGGCCCGCTGTTGTTGGGGCACGGAGAGTTCGGCAAAAGTCCGGAAGTGTATTCCCCGGCGATGGAGCGCGGGATTGAGGGAGTGGTGAAAGCAATTCGCCGCCTCACTCAAGAATTGAACCATCTCGGTCCGCAGCTCTTCGACCTTCGCGGGAAACACAGCCGGAGCGGCGCCTTTCTCCTCGACCGGAGAATCCGTTCCAACGGTCAGCTTGGCCAAAAAACGATCCGCGCTGGATCCCAGGCTGGCTAACACCCGTAGGCGATGAACCAGGGGCCGACTTTCGTCCTGCGCTTCCTTGAGCGCCTGCCCCAAGGAGGCAGCTATGTCCGCTTCACAATTCATGATCGAGCTGATATGGACTCTTGCTTATTATGCTACCGAGGAGAGTTGCTTACCCTTAAAGGGGTAACCGATACAGGTTACAAATTCGATTTGGCTTACCAGATCGGACTTGCCTTCTTGCAATAGTTGGAGAATCTCGTTCCACAGCTGATCGATTTCCTCGTCCGTCTTGCCCTGAATCGCGGCCCAATACTTTGGAGGATCGATCCATACCGGTCCGCTTGCTTGTCTTGCCACTGGCCCCTCCCGCTGAAGGAGGTCCATAAGGGGAACTCCTTAATGGCTGGATTATACGCCTCGTAGCATTTCCGTGTCACAGGATTGTTATGTAGAGCCTGACCCGGTGGCTTACGCAAATTGACTACTCTGAACAGTGCTGGGCTTTAGCCCCGGCAACCACCCCGGCATCGCTCCCTGACGTGCCACGGATATCTTCGTTGCTGGCGCTTTGTTACAGTACGGTTAAAACTGCGGCGCGAACGACAGGAACTATAGGAATGCTGTTCCTGCCCGGCTACAATGAGGGCGTGAAACATACAGTTTTTGTAGTCGAAGACGATGCCGATATCGCTCGTCTAGTCGGGTTTCAATTAGAAACCGCCGGATATGATTCCCGGCTGTTTGCGACTGGGGAGAATGTTCTCAGCGAGGCGCAAAGAGAGAGCCCCAGCCTTTTTCTCCTCGATATCATGCTTCCGGGCGGCGATGGGCTGGATCTGTGCCGCTTGATCCGTCAGACGCCCGCCATCTCCGCCGTACCCGTCATCTTTCTTACGGCCAAAGCGGAAGAGTCGGATCGGGTGATCGGCTTAGAGGTGGGCGCCGACGATTATATTGTCAAACCCTTTAGCCCACGGGAACTCATCGCGCGCATTCGGGCGGTTTTGCGGCGCTTCGAGCTTCCGCTGGCTTGTGCCACCTTGAAAACCGGAGATCTGGAAATCGATAGTGCCGCCATGTCGCTTAAAGTGCGCGGCAAAGCGGTGGCGACCACCGCGACGGAATTCCGTTTGCTGGAATATCTGGCCCGCCATCCGGGCCGCGTGTTCAGCCGCGACCAGCTGTTGGATGCGGTCTGGCGCGATACTTCCTTCGTTACGCCGCGTTCCGTGGACGTCTATGTTCGCCGCCTGCGCGAAAAAATCGAGCGCGATTCGGAAAATCCGCGTCACCTGCGTACCATGCGCGGGGCGGGGTATCGCTTTGAAGTGCCGAAAAACTAAACAGAAAGTTTCAAGTTTCAAGTTTCGGATCGCCACGTTCTTGCGCGATCGGAGCCGCTGTGAGGCGCGATAATAGGAATCGCAGCTTTGCAACCTTGAAACTTTGAAACTTTGAAACCTTGGGAACCTTGAAACTATACTGATGACTCCGCACCGCCGGAGAGGTTCTGATGCGTGTGTTCATCACTGGCGCTACCGGCTTTATCGGCCGAGCTCTTGTCTCCGCGCTTCCTCGGGAGAATCATCAGGGGATCGTCTGGGTACGCTCGCCGGAGCGGGCGCGGAATCTTTTCGCCGCCGATACCGAAATCTTGGCCGCGAGTGCAGGCGCCCACATCCTGCGGGAAGCTCTATCGCGATGCGATGCGGTTGTTAATCTCGCCGGGGAATCGATCCTGGGCGGGCGCTGGACGCAAGCCCGCCGCCGTTCCCTGATTCAGAGCCGGGTGCAACTGACGGAGCAATTCGTGCAGGCCATCAGGGACGCATCTCCCCGCCCGGGAATTTTGATCTCCGGGAGCGCGGTCGGCTATTACGGCGATCGCGGCAGTGAACTCTTGGACGAAAGTTCGGCGGCGGGCGCCGGCTTTCTCGCCCAATTGTGCCAGGACTGGGAAGCTGCTGCCCGCGCGGCGGAGACGCTCGGCCTCCGCGTGATGACGCTACGCACCGGCGTCGTGCTGGGGCGAGAGGGCGGAGCGCTGGAGAAGATGCTTCCGCCATTCCGCTTCGGGCTGGGCGGTCCCGTCGGAGCTGGTCGCCAGTATATGCCGTGGATCCATCTCCACGATCTGGTTCAGCTCATCGTAACCGCACTGGCCGACTCGCGCTATAAAGGTGCGATCAACGCGGTGGCTCCCGAAGCGGCGACCAATCGTGAACTGACGCGGACATTGGGTCGTGCGCTCCACCGGCCCGCTGTGCTGCCGGTCCCGGCGTTGGCCCTGCGCCTCCTCTTCGGAGAAGCGGCAAGCGTGCTGCTGGACAGCCAACGGGTAGAACCACGGCGTTTGCGCGAACTTGGCTTTCCATTTTCATTTGCCACCCTGGATAAGTCGTTAAGCGAGATTATCGGATGAGTCTTTGCACCAAGCGGTCGGCGCGATGTAGCGCCGGCGTCTCGCCGGCTGTCGGTGCAGCCGTCCCGGTTGCACCCTGGAGTTTCTAGATTTCGGGAAGCCAAATACGTGAATTCACCCACAACATTGGGACACAGAGCGGTGGAAGCGGCGGGCTTTAGCCCGCCGAAATTGCTCGCCTAGGTTGGGCCTTTAGGCCCGGTGGTGCAAGATCTACTTCCAGCGCCCTTGATGCGGAACACCGGGCCTAAAGGCCCGGCTACGGTTCACGCTCTGTTCACCGGGCTGAAGCCCGGTGCTTCCACCGGTTCGTACCCCAAATTTACTTGAAAATGCAGAAACTCCAGGGTGCAGTCGTCCCGGCTGCACCATCGAAAACCGCTGTGGGCGAGACGCCCACAGGACAGCCGCCGAGACGACGGCGCTACTTCGACCCGCCCCGCTGGGCGGGACTCGCTCAGGGCCAACTTCGCCATATCCAGCTTATCGGCACGTACCGCGATCCGGTTTAACCCTTGCCGCGGTTCCAGAGTAATCCCGCGTACCAGCTAACAAAATTTATTTGCGCTCCTCTGTTCCGAATTCGTAACGCGAAAATTAGATTAATTAATTCAAATTCAACAGGTTACGCATGAAGGTTCGCTCAGGAATGCCGAAGTTGACCTATGAGTCCGCATGTAGCCCCGGGTTGTGGCTGAGCCTCCGAACCTTATGGCATTCACCTTTCTATTTCGCGACCTGCATACGCTGGAACTGGCGGTACAGCATGTCGTGCCCTGTTTTCTGGGGCGTCGCCGGGCTTCCGTATGGGACGCCGGGTGCGCGACCGGTCCGGAAGCGCACACGTTGGCGATTCTGCTCAGCGAAAAAATGAGCTTGTTCGGACTACGCAATCTGCGGATCGAAGCGACCGATCTGGATGAGACCCGCCAGTTTGAAGGTATCGTTCGCGAGGCCAGCTACCCCAATTCCGAGGTGGAGCGTATTCCCGCCCACTTGCGCGAGAAGTATTTTGAGGCGGCGGGCGCCGACCGCATGCGAGTGACGGAATCCATCCGCGATCTGGTCCATTTTCGGCAGCACGACTTGCTTTCGTTGGAACCCATCGGGGAGGGCTTCTCCTTGATTGTTTGTAAGAATGTCCTGCTGCATTTCACGCCGCGGCAGCGCGTGGAAGTGATTCGCATGTTCCATCGTGCCCTCGATTCGGGGGGCTATCTGGTGATGGAGCAAACCCAGAAGTTAGCGCCGGGGACCGAAGAGCTGTTTCAGCAGGTGGTTCCCGATGCGCAACTATTCACCAAGATTTCAGTAAGCGATTCTACCCCGCGCGCCCCAGGGCCGGCGGGAAAAACCAAAGAGGAAATAGCGCAATGTTAAAGAACGTCAAGTTGGGAACGAAGCTGACCGGCGGTTTTCTGCTGATTGCGGCGATTGCCGCTGTGCTTGGATGCCTTGGCGCATTTCAATTGAGGTCAACCAACGCTGCCTATAGCGATCTCATGGGGCAAGCGGAAAAGCACTCAAAATTGGTTTTGGATCTGCGCGGCGCTTTTCAGAGCCAGCGAGTCAATTTGCGCGATGTAGTCATTGAAAAGGATCAAGCGAGCCGCGAAAGTTTCGTACGCCAGGTAGAAGCAAATTCGCAAAAGCTCGCCACGCTGCGATCCGAGTACGAGAAGGGATTGGCTACCGATCAGGCCAAAACCACCTTTGCGGAGTACCAGGCAACCCAAACGACCTATGAGCAACAGGCGGGCGAGATGATGCGAGAGGCGCAAGCTGGGCGACAGGACAAGGCCGCGGCTATGCTCACCTCCCTGCGTCCGATCGCCAGCACAGCGGCGACTCTGCTCGACAAGTTGAACGATCAGGATGTGGAAGCCGCGTCGAAAGTCTCTGGCGAAGTCATGGCCTCGGCCAGCCATAGTGTGATGATTCTATTTGCCGTTATGGTGATTGGGGTTGTCTTCGCCTTGGTGGTGGGGATACTGCTGGCGCGGGCCATTGCCACTCCCATTCGCGGCATGGCCGTGGTGGCTGAGGCGATTGCTCTGGGCGATGTGAACCAGCAGGTTGACTATGAATCGGGTGATGAAATAGGGCAACTGGCTTCCGCCTTCCGCGCCATGTGCGAAACCATCCGCAGCCGGGCGCAAGCGATGGAGAGCATGGCGGCCGGGGACATCAGCGCTCAGGTGTTGGCCAAGTCCGATAAGGATGTGCTGGCCAAGAGCCTGACCGGCGAAGCCGTGGTCCTGCAGAAACTGATCGTGGAATGCGATCGCCTGGTGAAGGCCGCCATCGAGGGCAAACTCGATGTGCGAGGCAATGTCGAGTCCTTTACCGGCGTTTACCGCGAGATCGTGACCGGCCTGAATCGCACGCTGGACGCCGTGATCGGTCCCCTGAACGTTGCGGCCGAGTATGTTGATCGCATCAGCAAGGGCGATATCCCGCCGAAGATCACCGACCAATACAACGGCGACTTTAACGAGATCAAGAATAATCTGAACACCTGCATCGACACGCTGACCGCGCTGACCGGCGAAATGGCGCACATGTCCAAGGAACACGATGCCGGTGATATTGATGTCAAGATGGACCCGGAAAAATTCCACGGGGTCTATCGCGAAGTGGCGCAGGGTATCAACGGCATGGTGGCCGGTCACATTACGGTGAAGAAAAAGGCCATGGCCTGCATCGGCGAGATCGGCCGCGGCAACTTCGATGCCCCTCTCGACAAGTTCCCGGGCAAGAAGGCGTTCATCAACGACACCATCGAGCAGTTGCGCGCTAATCTCAAGGGCCTGGTTGGGGAAATGAACCGCATGTCACGCGAGCACGACTTGGGCGACATCGACGTCAGTATCCCAGCGGACAAGTTCGATGGCGAATTCAAGACCATGGCTCAGGGTATCAACGGCATGGTGGCCGGCCACATCACGGTAAAGAAAAAGGCCATGGCCTGCATCGGCGAGTTTGGGCGTGGCAACTTCGAAGCTCCGCTGGATAAGTTCCCGGGCAAGAAGGTGTTCATCAACGAGACGATCGAGCAGGTGCGGACAAACCTGAAGGCGCTGATTGCCGACACGAATACCCTGATCGAGGCTGCCGTGGCCGGCAAGTTAGGAACCCGTGCCGATGCCAGTAAGCATCAAGGCGATTTCCGCAAGATTGTGGAAGGCGTGAACCATACGCTGGATGCGGTGATTGGCCCCTTGAATGTTTCGGCCGAGTACGTGGATCGCATCAGCAAGGGCGATATTCCGCCAAAAATCACCGATAACTACAATGGCGACTTCAACGAGATCAAGACCAATCTGAACACCTGCATCGACGCCGTGAATCTGTTGGTGGCCGATGCCGCCGTACTGGCGAAGGCGGCGGTGGAGGGCAAACTGGCTACCCGCGCCGATGCCGGCAGGCATCAGGGCGACTATCGCAAGATCGTGGAAGGCGTGAATCACACGCTGGATGCCGTCATTGGTCCGTTGAATGTTTCCGCCGAGTATGTGGACCGGATCAGCAAAGGCGACATTCCGCCGAAGATTACCGATAATTACAACGGCGACTTCAATGAGATCAAACACAATTTGAATACTTGTATCGACGTCGTGAATGCGCTGGTGGCCGATGCCGGAATGCTGACCAAGGCGGCGGTGGAAGGTAAGTTGGCAACGCGCGCCGATGCCAGCAAGCACCAGGGCGACTATCGCAAGATTGTGGAAGGCGTGAACCACACGCTGGATGCGGTCATTGGTCCGCTGAACGTTTCGGCGGAGTACGTGGACCGGATCAGCAAGGGCGATATCCCGCCGAAGATCACCGATACCTACAACGGGGACTTCAATGAGATCAAAGGCAATCTGAACACCTGCATCGACGCGGTCAATGCATTGGTCGCTGATGCCGCGGTGCTGGCGAAGGCGGCGGTGGAGGGTAAGTTGGCGACGCGCGCCGATGCCGGCAAACATCAGGGCGACTATCGCAAGATCGTGGAAGGCGTGAATCACACTCTGGACGCGGTCATTGGTCCGCTGAACGTTTCGGCCGAGTATGTGGACCGGATCAGCAAGGGCGATATCCCGCCAAAGATCACCGATAACTACAACGGCGACTTCAATGAAATCAAGGGCAATCTGAACACCTGCATCGACGCGGTGAACTTGTTGGTGGCCGACGCCGGGATTCTGACGAAGGCGGCGGTGGAAGGCAAGTTGGCGACGCGTGCCGACGCCAGCAAACATCAGGGCGACTACCGCAAGATCGTGGAAGGCGTGAACAATACGCTGGATGCGGTGATTGGTCCGTTGAACGTTTCGGCCGAGTATGTGGACCGGATCAGCAAGGGCGATATCCCGCCGAAGATCACCGATAACTACAACGGTGACTTCAACGAAATCAAACATAATCTGAACACCTGTATCGAGGTGGTGAACGCGCTTGTAGCCGATGCCGGAATGCTGACCAAGGCGGCGGTGGAGGGCAAGTTGGCGACGCGTGCCGATGCCGGCAAACATCAGGGCGACTACCGCAAGATCGTAGAAGGCGTCAATCAGACGCTGGACGCGGTCATTGGACCCTTAAACGTTTCGGCCGAGTACGTGGACCGGATCAGCAAGGGCGATATCCCGGCGCGGATCACGGATTCCTATAATGGCGACTTTAACGAAATCAAGAACAACCTGAACACCTGTATCGACGCGGTCAATGCGATGAGCGCCGATGCCACCATGCTGGTGAAAGCGGCGGTGGAAGGCAAACTCGCGACGCGCGCCGATGCCGACAAGCACCATGGCGACTTCCGCAAGATCGTGGAAGGCGTCAATGCCACCCTGGACGCGGTCGTCGGGCCGATCCAGGATGTGGAAGTAGCGCTCGGCAAGCTGGCCGGCGGCGACTTTACGGTGACCATCACCAAGGAGTATTCCGGCGAGTTCGACGTCCTCAAGGATGCTCTGAACGCCATGGGCCAGCAGGTTCGCTCGGCGCTGATACAGATTGGCGGAGAGACCGCCACTCTGGCTACGGCCAGCGAGCAGTTGGGCCGCGTAAGCGAACAGATGAGCGCCAGTGCGGAAGAAACCGCCGTACAGGCGAATGTGGTGTCGGCCGCCAGTGAACAGGTGGCTAAGAACGTCCAGACGGTGGCCACCGGGGCCGACCAGATGGGCGCCAGCATCAAGGAGATTGCCAAGAATACGGCGGAAGCCACCAAGATTGCGCAAAATGCAGTCACCATGGCCCGCACCACCAACGACACCGTCCGCAAACTGGGGAGCAGCAGCGACGAAATCGGACAAGTCATCAAGGTCATCACCTCCATTGCCCAGCAGACCAATCTGTTGGCTTTGAATGCGACCATCGAAGCGGCCCGCGCCGGGGAAGCCGGCAAGGGCTTCGCCGTAGTCGCCAACGAAGTCAAGGAACTCGCCAACCAGACGGCCAAGGCAACGGAAGATATCAGCCAGAAGATCCAGGCCATCCAGCAGGATACGCAAGGCGCGGTTACCGCCATCGGACAGATCACGGAAGTGATCGGACAGATCAGCGATATCCAGACCACCGTAGCCAGCGCCATTGAAGAACAGAGCGCCACCACCAGCGAAATCGGCCGCAACCTGGCCGAAGCCGCCAAGGGAGGCGCGGCTATCACTCAGAACATCACGGGCGTAGCCTCGGCGGCCAAGACCACCACGGATGCGGCCATACAAACGCAGGAATCCGCCAAATCGTTGAATAGTTTGTCGGCCCAACTGCAAGACTTGGTTTCGCAGTTCAAATACGAAGATGGCAATAGCCGAGGCGTGGCGGTCCGCGCCAAAGCGCAGGCGGCAGCCAAGAACGCGCACTCCTCCGGCAACAAATGGCAAGACTCCGAGGTCATCTTCGAACCCTCCGAGACCCGTGTCCATAAAGATCAGCCCCGTTCGCACGCTTGAGACCGGTGTGAACTGAAAGGAGATCGTTATGGATGACAACCTCAATGCGCGCCGGGGGGAGAGCCGGGATACACTCTCTCCCCCGGAACCGGAAGTCGCGGAGCATCGCGAGCTGGACGTATCGCACAGCAGTATTCGGGTCGACGTTGGCTTGCTCGACAAGGTGATGAATCTGGTCGGTGAACTGGTGTTGGCCCGCAACCAGATTTTGCAATTCACCTCCGGTCAGGCGGACACGGCTTTTGTTAACGCTTCTCAGCGCTTGAACCTGGTAACCACCGAGTTGCAGGAAGGCGTGATGAAGACGCGCATGCAACCGGTCGGCAAGATCTGGAACAAGTTCCCTCGGGTCGTACGCGATCTGGCGGCGGAGTGCGGGAAAGAAGTCGAGTTGGAACTGGAAGGCGCCGGCACCGAGCTCGACAAGACGGTATTGGAAGCCATCAAGGACCCGCTCACGCATATCATCCGCAACGCCGTGGACCATGGGGTCGAGTTGCCGGAGACCCGCGTGGCCGCCGGCAAGCCCAGAACCGGACACATCCGGCTGCGCGCCTTTCACGAAGGCGGCAAAGTCAATCTTGAAATTCTCGATGATGGCGCGGGAATCCCCCTCGAGCGGGTGAAGCAAAAAGCCATCGAGCAAGGTTTAGTGACCTCGGGCCGGGCCGCACAAATGTCGGAACGCGAGATTTTGAATCTGATCTTCCTGCCGGGTTTGTCCACTGCGGGCAAGGTTTCCGACATATCCGGCCGTGGAGTTGGGATGGACGTCGTCAAGACGAACATCGAAAAGATCGGGGGGACCGTCGATATCCAGAGCGTACCCGGGCAAGGGACCACGTTCCGGATAAAGATCCCCCTGACCCTCGCCATCATTCCCGCGCTGACCGTAACCAGTGGAGGCGACCGGTTTGCCATCCCGCAGGCCAACCTGCTGGAACTGGTTCGCCTGGAAGGCAACGGCAGCGCGGCGATTGAAATGGTTTCGGGCGCCCCGGTTTATCGCCTGCGGGGAAGCCTCCTGCCTCTGGTCTATCTGAATCGCGAACTGAAAAAGCCTGCTGCTTCCGGGGAGCAAGCCACGAACATTGTGGTGTTGCAGGCGGATGATCGCTCCTTCGGGCTGGTGGTGGATGAGATCAATGACACCGAAGAGATCGTCGTAAAACCGCTGGGCAAACAGCTGAAAGGCAGCTCGAACTTTGCCGGCGGCACCATTATGGGCGACGGCCAGGTAGCCCTGATTCTGGATGTACTGGGATTGGCGCAGAAAGCCAATCTGCTGGCCGAGATCGGCGCGGAAACGGCGGCCCACCACAGTCGCGGCGCCAGCGAAGTTCAGGACAATCGCGAACTATGGCTGGTGTTCCGCGTGAACCGAAGCGGGCAACTCGCTTTGCCGCTTTCCCTGATCTCGCGCCTGGAAGAGTTGGAACCTTCCACGGTGGAAGTCTCCGGCAACCACGAAGTGGTGCAGTACCGCGGGCAGATCATGCCGCTGGTTCCGGTCGCCAAGACCTTGGGGATGGAACCGGAGAACCGCGGGCAGTCGCTTTCCGTCATCGTCTATTCCCAGGAGGGACGTAGCGTGGGCCTGGTGGTGAGCGAAATCCTGGAAATCGTCGAGGAAGAAATTACCGTCGAAGGGCGCGGGCAACAGGCGGGCTTATTGGGATCGGCCGTGATTCACCAGCGTGTCACCAACCTGCTGGATGTTCCCGGATTGTTGGCTGCGGCGCAAATACCGATGGAGACGAGGGCATGAACATGGGGACCGAAAAGCAGTTTTGCACGTTTTACCTCCAGGGCTTGTTCTTCGGGATCGAAGTGGAGAAGGTTCAGGAAGTGATTCGATATCAGGGAATGACGGAAGTTCCGCTGGCCGCGAATGTCATTGCGGGTTTGATTAACCTGCGGGGCCAGATCGTGACGGCGATCGATTTGCGGAAGCGGCTTGGGCTGCCCAGTCGGGAGGCCGGCGAAGTGCCGGTCAACGTCGTGGTGCGCGCCGATGGCGGCGCGGTCAGCCTGTTGGTGGATGAGATTGGCGACGTGGTGGAAGTGGACGAAAAGATGTTTGAGGCCGCGCCCAGCACGTTGAAGGGACAGAGCCGCGAACTGCTCACCGGTGTCTTCAAGCTTAAAGATAAGTTGTTGTTGGCCCTGGATACCGAAAAGGCCTTGGACGTATCGCAATTGGCGGAGCAAAGCAACTGAACCGGTACTCGCAGGTAGCGGAGAAAGATGCACGTGGGCGGAATTAGAACATTGATCGTGGATGATTCCGTGGTGATGCGGCGCGTGGTGCGCGACGTTCTCTCCTCCGATCCGGAGATCGAGGTGATCGCCGTCGCCGCGGACGGCCGCATTGCCTTGACCAAAATCGAGCAGAATCTTCCCGACATCGTCGTCTTGGACATGGAAATGCCCGAGATGGACGGGCTGGAGACCTTGCAAGCTTTGCGGCGCAGCCATCCTCATCTGCCGGTCATCATGTTCAGTTCGTTGACGGCGCTCGGAGCGGTGGCGACGCTTAATGCGTTAGCCGCCGGCGCCGCCGATTACGTCACCAAACCAGGGAACGTCGGCAGCTTTGAAGAGAGTAAAGAACGGATTCGAGAACAACTCATTCCCAAGATCAAGGCGCTCGCGCTGCGCCAGCGGGTACCGCTTGCGGGAGCGACCGGCAGCCCTGTAAACGGCAGTGCGATCAGAGCCTGGACGCGGAGCCCGGCGGCGAGCCGTACCGTCACGGCCCCGGTCGAGGTGGTGGTGATCGGCAGTTCCACCGGAGGCCCCAACGCCCTGGCCGAGATTATCCCCCTGTTGCCCGGCGACTTTCCCGTACCCATCTTGATCGTGCAGCATATGCCGCCCACCTTCACGCAGTTTCTGGCGCAACGGCTCGATCAGCATTCGGAGCTGGCCGTGGAGGAAGGCCGCGAAGGCGAGTACATCATTCCGGGCAAGATCTTCATTGCCCCCGGAGACTTTCACATGACGATGGGGGACGAAAAGCAGTTCCCCAAGGTCAAACTACATCAAGGGGCACAAGAAAATTCCTGTCGCCCCTCGGTGGATGTACTGTTCCGTTCGGCGGCTGCCTTGTATGGCGGCGGAGTGCTGGCGGTCGTGCTCACCGGCATGGGCCAGGATGGTCTTCTCGGGTGCGAACGCATCCGCGAAGCCGGGGGCCAGATCGTGGTCCAGGACGAAGCCAGTTCGGTGGTCTGGGGCATGCCCGGAGCTGTTTGCCGGGCTGGTCTGGCCGATGCGGTCTTGCCGCTGGCGGATATCACCAACGAAATTCTACGAAGGACAACTGTCGTGCGTGAGGCGCGGCCTTGGGCCGTGGCCCGGTAATCGTACGGAGCGAGGGAGAGTTGTGGCTCTTGGAGTGGCGGAATTCGAATACCTGCGGCGATTCGTCCGGGAACATTCGGCGATTGTGATTGAGGGCGGCAAAGAAGCGATGGCCGAGTTGCGGCTCGGGCCGGTGGCTACCCAGGAAGGGCTACCCTCCGCGCAACACTTGCTGCTGCGTTTGCGCGAGGAGGCCTTTCACGGCCTGCACCGCAAGGTTCTGGATGCCATGACCAACAATGAAACTTCTTTTTTTCGAGATCTGACGCCCTTCGAGGTGCTGCGCAACGAAATTCTTCCCGAAGTGATTGCCCGGCGTGCCTCCTCGCGCCGGCTCTCCATCTGGAGTGCCGCATGCTCCACTGGGCAGGAGGCTTACAGCTTGGCGATCACGCTCCGGGAACATTTCCCGCAGACGCGCGATTGGTCTATTTCCATTCAAGGAACAGACATCTCGACCACGGTCCTGGAGTATGCCCAGAGGGGACGTTATACGCAACTGGAAGTGAACCGCGGACTGCCGGTGCGCTTGCTCGCCAAGTATTTCCTGGCGCATGGCATGGATTGGCAGATTAAAGATGACATCCGGAAACTCGTCGAATTTAGCCCCTTGAACCTGTCCAAAGCCTGGACGACGCTGCCGCTGTTCGATATCGTGCTGCTGCGGAATCTGCTTATCTACTTCGAACCGGAAACCCGCCAGCACGTTTTGCGCAGTATGCAAAAGGTGTTGCATCCGGAAGGATATCTACTGTTGGGTGGCCCCGAATCCGTGAGTCATCTGGGCCCGGAGTTCGAAACCGTGATCACCAAAAACGTTACGTATTATCGGCTGTGCCGGGAGCAGCTTCCGGCCGTCAACTGTGCCCGGACGATACCTGGCCCACCGGGCGAAAGCGATTCCTGCAATACAAATCGAGCGAGGTGCTGAATGAAAGCGTTAGTCGCGGACGATTCAAACTTGATCCGGCATTTCCTGCGCAAGCTGCTGGAACCGGAAGGCATTGAGGTTACCGAAGCCGTGGATGGAATGGAAGCGTTGCAGACCTTGCAAACCGGGGGACCTCTGGACTTGGCCCTGCTCGATTGGAAAATGCCGGGCATGGATGGATACGACCTGCTGCAAATCATTCGCGCCGATCACAAGTTCGACGATATGCAAGTCATGATGGTTACCACCGAGACGGACATGGCGCTGGTCAACCAAGCCATGGATTCCGGCGCCAACGAATACATCATGAAGCCCTTCAGCAAAGATGTGGTTCTGGAAAAACTACGTTTACTGCACTTGGACCAGCCACACCCAAAGAGGAGCGAGTAAATGTGTTTGAATTTCGAGCTTAATTCGGGCGTCGTTTCAATGCGGGAAACACAGGAAATAAGCCTGAGTACTTCCTGAAAGGCAACCAGGTTATGGGCGATTTAGAAGATGCAATTCGGGAATTCCTGATCGAAGCCAATGAAGGGCTCGACCAGCTCGACCGCGACTTGGTGGAGTTGGAGAAGAACCCGGATTCGATGGATCTGTTGAAGCGGATCTTCCGGACCGCGCACACCATTAAGGGCACGGGCGGGGTCTTCGGATTCAATCGGCTCAGCGCCGTGGCCCATGTGGGCGAGAATCTGCTTAGCCGCATGCGCGATCGCAAGCTGCGGCTCGATTCCCGCATCACCAGTGTCTTGCTCGCCATGCTCGATGCCTTGCGTGACATGCTCGCCAAGATCGAAGCCAACGGCAGCGAGGGAGATGGCGACTACTCGGCGGTAGTACTCGCGATTAATGCTGTGCTGTCGGCCCCGGTGGTGGAAGCCGCGCCGGCGAGTGGTGAGTTGCGAGTTGCGAGTTGCGAGGTCGCACCGGCAAGTTGCGAGTTGCGAGTTGCGAGCTGCGAGGAGAAGCCGGGAGAAACCTGTAGCGCCAGTTCCATCACGAGCGGGACCAGCGCTACACCGACTGAGTCTGAGGCCCAAGTGGAATCTTGCACGACCGAATCCGGCGCGCATGAGAAAGCCGAGGGCAACACCATTCGCGTGGATGTCCGCGTCCTCGATAAGGTTATGGACCTGGTCGGGGAACTGGTGCTGGCGCGCAATCAAATTCTGCAGTCCACGGTTACCGCCAAAGATGCCGCCCTGCTCAGCACGGCGCAGCGCTTGAATCTGATCACCACCGAGTTGCAAGAGGGCATCATGAAGACCCGCATGCAGCCGGTGGAAAATGTGTGGAGTAAGCTTCCCCGGCTGGCCCGTGATCTGGCCATGCGTCACGGTAAGGAAGTTCAGTTGGAGATGGAAGGCGCCGATACGGAACTGGATAAGACCGTGATCGAGGCCATTCACGAGCCACTGCTGCAAATCGTGAGAAATGCCGTAGCGCACGGCATTGAAAGCCCCGCGGCACGCTGCCAGGTGGGCAAGAACGCCGCTGGCCGGGTGACCTTGCGTGCCTGCCACGAGGGCGGGCAGGTCAATATTGATATCTGCGATGATGGTGCCGGCCTTGATGTTTCCGCATTAAAGCAAGCCGCGTTGCAACGCCGGGCCATTACCCCCGAGCAGGCCGCGCGCATGACGGATCGGGACGCGGTTCAACTCATTTTCTTGCCGCCGCTCGCGGGCGCGGCCAAGCGCTCGAGCAGCATGGCCCAGGTTCGTTCGTGTATTGAAGCCCTCGGCGGCATGGTGGATGTCCATTCGGTCGCCGGACAGGGAACTACCGTACGACTCAAGATTCCGCTGACCCTGGCCATCATTCCCGCTCTGATCGTTCGCTGCGGATGCCAGCGCTTCGCGATTCCTCAAGTCAGCCTGCTGGAACTGGTACGGGTGGAACCCGAAGAGGTGGATGCGGCCATTGAGGTCATCGATGGCGCTCCGGTTTATCGTCTGCGGGGAAACCTGCTGCCTCTCGTGGATTTAGGGAAAGTATTGCAAATGACGGCGCGCGCTGCGACAGGAGAGCGCCAAGCGGTAAATATTGCGGTCTTACAGGTGGATGACCGCTCCTTTGGGCTGATTGTGGAAGACGTCAATGATACCGAGGAAATTGTCGTCAAACCTCTGGGGCGGCAGCTGAAGCACATTAGTTGTTATGCGGGCGCCACCATCCTGGGCGATGGGCAAGTGGCGCTCATCCTGGACGTGCTGAACTTGGCGCACATGGCCAACTTGGCGACCGATGGTCGCGCGGACAACGTCGAGGATCTCAACCGCCAAGGGCAAGCGACCGCGGCCGGCGAATCCTGGCTGGTCTTTGCCGCCGGGCAAGACGCCCGGATGGCGGTTTCGTTGGCTCGCGTCTCGAGAATCGAAAGCATTTCCTCTCAAAAATTGGAGCGTTCCGGAAATTGCGAAGTGGTGCAATATCGCGGGCGCATCATGCCGCTCATCCGCGTGGGCAATCTGCTGAGCAGTTCGACGCTAGCTGTTTCCGACGCCATGTTGCCGGTGATTGTATGTCCTCGCGAGGGTCAGGACGTGGGGTTGATCGTCAATCGGATTATTGACATCGTCGAACAAACGGCGGTGCAGGAGCAGTTGGGGAATCGGGCCGGGGTCTTTGGCTCCGCCGTGATTCAGCAGTGTGTAACCGACATTGTTGATGTGGACGCATTGGCCGTGCAGGCTGGACTTTGCGCCCGGCCGCGCCCGGCTGCGTCCATTCACTGAGGTTTCTTGTGTCAATCGATCCGGCAAAGAACGCCGGATGCACTACGAGGGAGGCAATATCGTGAAAGCACTTATCGTCGATGATTCAGCCGGGATGCGCGCCTACTTGAGAATGGTATTGAAAGGCGCGGGCATCGAAGTGCTGGAAGCCAAGGATGGGGTGGAGGCGCTGGCTGTGCTGCATGCGGGCGCACGCGCCGATGTCGCCATGTTGGACTGGAATATGCCCGAGATGGATGGATACGAACTGTTGAAAAACATCCGCGCCGATTCCACCTTCAATTCCATGCTGGTGATGATGATCACCACCGAGACCGAAGTCTCTCAAATTGAGAAGGCCCTGGCGCACGGCGCCAATGAATACATTATGAAGCCGTTTACCCGCGATGTCGTCCTGGACAAGCTACAGATGCTGGGATTGCAGTAGCGTACGCTGAGCCCCGGGAGGCTCTTAGCTGATGCCCATTGCCCGTGTGGAATTCGACTATCTCCGCGGCTTTTTGCTGGAGAAGTCGGCCATTCTCCTGGATGAGGATAAGGAGTATCTAGCCGCGATCCGGCTGGGTCCTCTGGCCCAGAATGAGGGCTTCGCCTCCGTCGATGACCTGTTGGGAAATCTGCGCCGCCGTCCCGGCGATAGCGATTTGCCCTGCAAGGTGCTCGACGCCATGACCAATAACGAAACCTGGTTCTTCCGGGATTTCGGTCCGTTCGAGGCTTTGCGGCGCCAGGCTTTACCGGAAATCCTGGCGGCGCGTTCCGAAGTCAAAACTCTGCGGCTGTGGAGCTGCGCTTGTTCCACCGGGCAAGAACCGTATAGTTTGGCGCTGCTGTTACGGGAGCACTTCTCCCTGGCAAATTGGACTGTAAAGATCCTGGCTACCGATATTTCCGCCCGGGTGCTGGATCGGGCGCGCCTGGGCCGATTTTCACAGTTGGAAATCAATCGCGGCCTGCCGGTCGCGCTCTTGCCCCGGTATTTCCAGCGCGCCAATCTCGATTTCGAATTGGCGCCGGATGTCCGCAAAATGGTCGAGTTCCGGCCTTTCAATCTTTCCCAGCCCTGGCCCGACCTGCCCAAGATGGACGTTATCTTTCTGCGCAACGTCATGATCTATTTCGACGTGGAAATTCGCCGGCAGATACTCTCCCGGATACGCTCGGTGCTGCAACCCGATGGAGTGCTGTTCCTGGGTTGTGCCGAGACAACGCTTAACCTCGACGCCAACTTTGAACGCGTGACCTTTGAGAAAACCGCTTACTACAAGGTGAAACCATGAACCTTACGCTGACGATGGACGATCTGGTTCGAGTGACCCAGGAACTATGGGGGCCAATGCTTAACCTGGAACTGACGCAGGTGGACACGCCGATACCGGCGCCGGCAATCACCGAAGGGATTCTCGCTTGTGTCCACATTGATGGCCGCTGGGTTGGGAGTATCCGGTTGCACTTGCCGGTGGAACTCGCCCGCTTGGCCGCCGCGGCCTTTCTGGGCATGACGCCAGCGGAAGTGACCGACGATCAGTTGCGCGACTGTGCCGGCGAGTTAGCCAACATCACCGCCGGGAGCATTAAACGCCTGGTGCCGTCGCCTTCCAAAATTTCCCTGCCCAGTGTGGCCGAGGCCCCGGACGAGGGTCTGGAAATGGCCGACGCCCGTCCTCTTGTGACCACCGTATTTGAGCACCAGGGACACAAATACACGGTCACCGTGCTCCAGACGGGAGAATCGAAGGCAGTGGGATACTCCTAGACTGGCGCTTACACGGCCAAACATTGGCTAACAACGGCTTTTCTTGCCCGGGCTGCCGCGGCACGAATAAAGTCCTGCCTTGATACACGCATTGAAGCAACTCTAGATTGCCGGCTTAGGAGCGTGACGCGATGCCGCTATTTGAATGGAACGAGTCTTGCAGCGTGAATGTTCCCGAGTTCGACAAGGACCATCAGTACATATTCTCTTTAGTCAATCACCTGCACGAGGCCATGTTGTGTGGCCGGGGACGCCTGCTGGTCGCCGGTATGCTCGAGGAGTTGAAGTGTCACGCGCTGACGCACTTTGCCGCCGAGAGCGCCTATATGAAAGCCTCCGGCTTTGCCGGCCTGGCACTTCATGAAAGCGAACACGCCGCCTTCGCGCAGCAGATAGAAGCCTTCCGAAGCCGTTACCAGGCAGGTACCGCGGATCTTTCCGTCGAAATGATGAACTACATGGAGAGTTGGCTGATCTATCACATCCAACACAGCGACGCGCTCTATGCCCCCGCCAATCTTTTGCCTCGCCTCTCCCCGGCGCCGCCAGTTGCTCCTCAGCGATAAACGGGACCGCCACGTTCTGGAAACACCCACCACGGAGACACGGAGTCACGGAGGATCACGGAGGTTTCTGGAAATAGGCGACCGCGGATCAATTCTGATTTGTTGATCCGCAGCTGATTTTTCTTTCCCGGGTTATCTCCGTGTAACTCTGTGACTTCGTGTCTCCGTGGTGGATGTTAAGTACCTACTGCAAAGGTAACGACCGGCGGAAGCCATAATCGCCGGGTTGTCCGGCTGGAGGTGCGGCGTTCCTATACCCCGTGGCCAGCTTCTTCAACGGCCTCTCGTGCCCCGTTTCTTCCAAGCGGAACCGGCCTACGAGTTCCTGTAAATCCAGCGCGAGGTCGGTCAATTGCTGGCAGGCCTTGGCCGACTGCTGCGCGCCGGAAGCGGATTCATGGGCGATGGTCAGAATCTGCTCCATGCCCGAATGGATCTGGTCGGTGGCGCTGGACTGTTGGGTGGCTGCCGTGGCGATCTGGGTGATCATGTCGCCGACGGTCTCCGACATGCTGATAATCTCTTTGAGAGCATCGCCGGTTCGAGCGGTGGCATTTACTCCGCTTTCGACTTTCGCCGTTTCCGCCTGCATGGTTTCCACTGCCGTCTTGGTTTCGCCCTGCACGGCGGCAATCATCTCCGCGATTTCTTTGGTCGCCTTCGTGGTGCGTTCCGCGAGCTTTCTCACCTCATCGGCGACCACGGCAAAGCCCCGGCCCTGTTCGCCGGCTCGGGCGGCTTCGATGGCGGCATTCAAAGCCAGCAGGTTGGTCTGATCGGCAATGTCATCAATCACCCCTACAATTTTGCCGATTTGTTCCGAATTCTTGCCCAAATGTTCGATCCGCGTAGCGGTTTCCCCCACCGACGCCGCAATGGCGCGCATGGTGGTGACGGTACTGTCGGCGATCGCTCCGCCTTGGCGGGCCTTGTCCGCGGTTAGCTTGGCGGAGTCTGCCGCCTTACTGGAATTGCCGCTGACTCCCAGGGCGGTGGAGGACATCTCGTGAATCGCCGTGGCGACCTGATCGCTATGCTCTTCTTGCGCCTGTGTGCCTTTCGCGGTTTGGGCGGCCGAGGTCGATATTTCCTCGCTGGCGTCCGCCATCAGGTTGGTGCTCTTGGCCAACCGGCTGATCACATCATGTAGAACCTCAGTCAGCGCATTGAACTCCACGCCGACTTGGCCGATTTCGTCTTTGCTGTGGATGACAATGCGCTTGGTTAGATCTCCCTGGGCGATTTCCTTGCAGCCCACAATCAACAGCTCTAACCGGCGGGTAATGCCGCGGCTGATTGTGATCCCGATGCCCAGGGCTACCACCACGGCAATGAGCAAAGTTACGATCATGGATAGCCGGGCTTTGTCGTAGGATGCCGCCGCATTTTGCGCCGCCGCCGCCGCGCCACGATCCTGTATCTCCAGATCTTTGGCTAAGGCCGCTTGTGCCGCATTCAGCACCTTTACCCCTTCACGCTTCGCGTATTCCTGCGCCTCCGGCAGCTTGCCCTGACTCACCAGGGTCGCTGCCTGACGACTCACATCCAGGTACTGCTCGAACGCGGATTTGAATTGCTCATAAACCTGGTGCTCTTCCTCGGAGCTGATGGTTGGTTCGTATTTGTTCTGGGCGTTCTTAATATCGTCCAGCGCATGGCTCATATTGGTGGCATATTTGGCGTGCTCTTCCGGAGAAGTCGAGTAGAGAAATGCCAACTCGGATCGCCGGTACGCGTTAGCGGTGGTCCGGAGTTCGCCCAGCCATCGGGTGGAAACCATCCAGTTGGTGGCGAGGTCCGTGGTTGCGCGATTCATCGTCGACAAGTGCACCAGCGATGTTGCCACCATGAGCACAATCAAGGTGAGCATGGCGCCGAACCCGAGCAAGAGTTTTTTGCCGATTGTAAGTTTGTCGAGCAGTCGCATTCCATTCTCCCAGTTGTGTCAGGGAACGGCCACAGCATTAGCTTCAACTTGCGAAACGAGGGGCGAGGCCGATCTGGTGATGTCCAATACATCGGCTCAACAGCGGCGGTCTTTATAGAAAAACGGGTTAAAAAGGCCTTATTTGCGGGCTCGCAGTTCGGGTAGTGCTTTGCTAATCCGACAACCCTATGCGTAGCGCACCAGCTGGAAACACCCACCACGGAGACACGGAGTCACGGAGGACACGGAGATTTTGGGACAATTTGCCCGTATTCCTCCGTGTCCTCCGTGACTCCGTGTCTCCGTGGTGGATGTCCTTACGACCAACTTACCGCGCTATGGTATAGGCATACACCACAGTGAGCAGGCCAATCATCGAAGCCAGGGCAAAGCTGCGCCAGAAGGTGAAACGCAATAGTTGTGCTTCCTGGGAGGCTTTCATTCCAGTAGCTGCCGTGGCTACGGCGATCGTCTGCACGCTGATCATCTTTCCCATGACCCCGCCGCTGGAGTTGGCTGCGGCCATTAGCACCGGGCTCAGGCCTAACCGATTGGCGCTGACTACCTGCAAGTTTCCGAATAGTGCGTTGGAAGAGGCGTCGGATCCGGTCAGAAAAACTCCCATCCATCCCAGCAAGGGACTGAAGAAGGGAAAAAATCTCCCCGTGGCGGCGAACGCCAGGCCCAGCGTTGCCGTGGCCCCGCAGTAATTCATCACAAAAGCCAGACTCACCACGGATGCGATCGTAATCAAAGGAAAGAGCATTTGGCGAAGAGTCGATAGCCAAACCCGGCCAAACCTGCGTGGTGACAAACCGGCCATCAGGGACGCCAGGATGCTGGCCAGCAGACAGGCCGTGCCGGGACTGACCAGCCAATCGAATTTGTACACCGCGGCATAGGGCGTAGGCGCCGTTACTACGGGCGGCATGCGCAGGATCTGATTATGAAGTCCCGGCCACAACCACTTCGGACCCGCATGATCCAAGATGTTTCGCACCGGCGGCCAGCCCCAGAGCAGGACGCAGACGGCCAGCAGCGCGTAAGGCATCCAGGCGCGCAATACCTCTGCGCCAGATCTATGTGGCACAGGCGTGGGGCCGATTGCCGGTGCCAAGACTCCATCTGTGCCAAAGGAGCCAGCAGCGCGGGCGTGGACGCCCCCGGAACAGCCGGCCTGGAGGCCGGCGCTACCCTCGACGGTGACGCTGGCGGCGGCGGCGCTGGCGGCCATTTGCCTCGATTCCGCCGCGTTGGCGCCCATTCGCTCGGAACAATTGAAGCCGGCATCTTTGGGCTTCCACACCCGAAGAAGCGCGACCAGACAAGCTAATGCCACCAATGAAGCCAGCACGTCGGTCAACTGCGGCCCTATCTTCCAGGAGACCAAAAACTGGACGGTGGCAAAACTTACTCCGCACAGCAACGCGGCCGGCAGGGTTCCGCGCACTCCCTTGCGGCCACCGACAATGGCGGTGAGATAAGTGGGAATGCACAGCGATAACGGAGCGCATAGCCGCCCCGCCCAGGTGCTAAGACTGAGAATTGGAAGCCCGGTGACGGCGGTCAGTGTCACCATCGGTGTACCGATGGCGCCAAATGCTACCGGCGCGGTGTTGGCCAGCAGGCAAATCTGGGCGGCGCGCAGAGGGCTGAATCCCAATCCCGCCAGCATAGCCGCGCCCACTGCGACCGGTACTCCCGAGCCGGCGGCGCCTTCGATAAAGGCCCCGAAGGCGAAAGCGATCAACAAGGCCTGCAATCGCCGGTCACTGGTCAGTCCGGTGAGCGTCGCTTTAATTACCTCAAACTGCCCGGTCTCCACCGTGAGCCGGTACAGCAGAATTGAGTTGAAGGTGATCCAGCCGATGGGTAACAGTCCGAAGGCGGCGCCGTAGGTGGCCGCGGCCACGATTCGGGCCGGCGGCATGTGATAGAGAAAAAACGCGACAGTGATTGCCGTGCCCAGGCTGATCAGCGCGGAAAGCCACGAGGGCTTGCGCAATACAGCCAGCAGAAATAACAGCACCAGCATCGGGATCGCAGCCCCCAACGAGGACCATCCCAGGCTGTGCAACAGCGGTGTATAAGTTTGTGGCCACATACAAGAAGGAGTTAGAAGTTAGGAGTTAGGAGTTAGAAGAACCCCCACCCCTGCATTCTGAACTTCTGATTTGCGCTTTCGCTTCTAACTTCTAACTTCTAACTCCTAACTCCTAACTCCTAACTCCAACCAGCTCCCTTGCCGCTGCCTCAATGTGTTCGACGGAAATTCCGTGTTTATTCATTAAGGCGGTCCAATCGCCGGATTCCGTAAAGCGGTCCTGAATGCCGATCATGCGCACCAGCGTGGGAGCGTGTTGTGCCAGGGTTTCCGCCACCGCGCTGCCCAAGCCACCCTGGGTTGTATGCTCTTCCACCGTCAGCACCTTGCCGGTTTTCCGCGCCGATGCGACCAGGCATTCGACGTCCATGGGCTTAATGGTGGAAATTTCCAGAAGGTCCACCGAGATTCCCCGCGGAGCCAACCGCGACGCGGCTTCGATAGCCATGGACGTTGGCACGCCGCAGACCGCGATCGTAAGATCCGTTCCCTCGCGCAGTTTGCGGATCTTACCCAGTTGCAAGGGCGCCTGACCGGCAAAGAGTACGGGAGTGGGATTGCGGCAAAGGCGGATGAACGTGGGTCCATTCAGGCGCAACGCCGCCTGCAATGCCTGCTCGACTTCGATAGCATCCGCCGGCGCCACCACGGTCAGATTGGGCATGGCCCGCATGATGGCCAAATCGAGAATGGCCTGATGACTGGCTCCATCGTAGGAATCCGATAATCCGGCATAATTGCCGGCCAAGATTACCGGAAGGCGGTTGTAACAGATGATGTTTCGTATCTGGTCGGTAGCCTTCAAATCGAGGAAGATGGCAAAAGTGCTGACCACCGGGCGCAGACCGCATGTGGCCAGACCGGCGGCCACATCCGTCATATTGGCTTCCGCGACTCCCATATTGAAGAAGCGCTCCGGATATTTGGCGCCAAAGGCGGCTGTACGTGTGCTGGTAGCCACATCCGCGTCCAGCACTACCAGTTCCGGGTGAGTTTCTCCCAGGGAGAGCAAGGCATCGCCAAAGGCATCGCGCATGGCAACCGCGGCGGCGCTCATAACTGTTGCTCCAATTGGCTCAAGGTTTGCCGCAACTCGGCGGACGCGCGCAGATAGGTGTCGTCGTCCACCACCGCGCCATGCCAATGTGCCGAATTTTCCATAAAGGAGACGCCGCGCCCCTTGCGGGTTTGGTAGATCACCGCAACTGGCCATTCCGTTTGTGCGTGGATCCAATCCATCGATTGCAAGACCGCCGCGGCATCGTTTCCGTCGTACATCACCGGAGCCACATTCCAATTGAAGGCGCGCAGCTTGTCCGGAAGCGGGTCCATCGGCATGATCAAATCGCTAGGTCCGTCGAGTTGAACCTTGTTGTAGTCGATTAGCGCCACCAGTCGCGGTGTTTTGAATTTGGCGGCGGCCATAATCGCTTCCCAGGTCTGGCCTTCGTTGAGGCATCCGTCGCCCAGCAGCACATAGGACCAGTAGTTCTTTTTGAGCAATCGGGCCGCCAGAGCCATCCCCAGGGCCACCGAAGTGCCATGCCCCAGCGAACCGGTGGACATCTCTACTCCGGGAGTGGAGGTCATGCAGGGGTGACCTTGCAGCCGGCCATCGAGTTGGCGGAAAGTCGCCAATTCCTCGGTCGGAAAATAGCCGCGGTTGGCTAAGACCGTGTATAGCATGCACGAAGCATGTCCCTTGCTGACCACCAACCGGTCGCGATCGGGCCATTGTGGATCTTCCGGCCGGACATTCATGGCGCTGAAGTACAGCGACACCAAAAGCTCGGCGGCCGAAGCGGCGCCACCCCAGTGGCCGGTGCCCCGGCTATGCAGAATATCCAGGATGGTAATGCGGAATTGCTGCGCCAGATATTGCAGCATGGCCGCCTTCTTCGGCTGGGACGTTTCCCGCAGAACGAGCCGGAGGTCGAGCCGTGGCGCGGTGGCGAGGTTCCCCAAAGTATTCCCCCCAACTGCTTAGCCCGGATTCCGGGTGGCAGGATCATGGCTTTCGGAAAAGTGAGTACAGTCTAAGCCAACCGCGCAAACCGCCCTATAGAAAACTGTTTCAAGAAATAACTATTTTGTAACCGGCGAGTAAGGCCGCAACCGCTTGGTCTGGCAGTTGGAGGAGCTAGCCTTTACAAGAGAAACGAGTTCCTCCTGTTTGCTGAAAGAAGTCTGAATTTGAGGGAAGTGCGTGCTGTCGCCCAGGGAATTGCCGGTGGATTTTCTCTTTCCCGGGAGTCGCGCAAATCCGATACACTAGCCGCGTTCAGTCCCACGTTCAGAGCTTCCACCGTGAGGTAAGAGAATTGCCAAAGTTTGCTGCCAATCTGTCGATGATGTTCAATGAAGTGCCATTCCTGGAGCGTTTTGCCGCCGCGGCGGACGCCGGCTTTAAGGGAGTGGAATACCTTTTTCCTTACGATTATCCGGCAGACGTTCTGGCGGAGTTGCTCCACAAACACGAGTTGGAGAATGTGCTGTTCAATTTACCGCCGGGAAATTGGGGATCCGGAGAACGCGGCATCACCTGTTTGCCGGGGCGGGAGGTCGAGTTCCAGGCGGGAGTGGAAACCGCGCTTGCCTATGCGCTGCGCCTGAAGAGCGTGCGGGTGCATGCCATGGCGGGAATTGCTCCGGCCGACGCCGATCCAGTGGCCTTGCAGGCGACCTATGTCGCCAATCTGAAGTTCGCCGCCGAACAGTTTGCGAAACATGGGATCACCCTTCTGATTGAGGCCATTAATACCCGGGATATGCCTGGCTTCTATCTGAACACGCAGGCTCAGTCCTTTGCCACGCTGGCGGCGGTGCATGCCCCCAACCTCAAAATGCAGATGGACTGTTATCACATGCAGATCATGGAAGGCGATCTGGCGGTCAAACTGCGTAAGTATGCCGCGCAATGCGGGCATATACAGGTGGCCGGCGTTCCCGAACGGCATGAACCCGATACCGGGGAAATTCGCTATTCCTACATTTATGACTTGCTCGACGAAATCGGATATGACGGTTGGATCGGTTGCGAATACCGTCCGGCCGGGAAGACCGTCGATGGATTAGGGTGGTTTGAAAAGCTTCAAAGTTGCAAGGTTTAAGAAATAATCCTGGGTGCGCGGGCTTCCAGCCCGCATTCCGGTGCGGGCTGGAAGCCCGCGCACCCAGGAAACTCTGAAACCTTGAAACCTTGAAACTTCGTTTCTTTCAGGAGGCAATACCGTGGCAAAGATCGGTTTTGTAGGTTTGGGCATCATGGGAAATCCCATGGCCAAGAATTTAATGAAGGCCGGACATACTCTGGTGGTCTTCGATATCGTTCCGGCACTGGCGGAAAAGGTTGTGGCCGCCGGTGGCGCGCGCGGCGAATCCTGCCGCGATGTGGCGGCGTGCTCGGAAATCGTGATCACCATGCTCCCCGATGGCCCGGAAGTCGAGCAGGCCATTCTGGGACCGGGTGGCGTGCTGGAAGGTGCGGGCAAAGGCCAGACCATCATAGATATGAGTTCGATCAGTCCGCTGGTATCCCAAAAGGTGGCGGCGGCCTGCGCCCAAAAGGGAGTGGCATTTCTGGATGCTCCCGTCAGCGGCGGGGAACCAAAGGCCGTCGATGGCACGCTGGCCATCATGGTTGGCGGTGATCCGGCCATCTTTGAGAAAATGCTGCCCATTCTGCAGTCCTTGGGCTCCACCGTTACCCTCACCGGTCCGGTAGGCGCGGGCAATGTGACCAAGTTGGCCAACCAGGTGATCGTGGCCTGCAATATCGCCGCTATGGGCGAGGCTCTGGTATTGGCCACACGCGCTGGCCTCGATCCGGAGGTCGTCTTCAACGCCATCAAAGGCGGACTGGCCGGTAGCACTGTGCTGAATGCCAAGGCGCCCATGGTCATCGAGCGCAATTTCAAGCCGGGCTTCCGGATTCGCCTTCATCAGAAGGATCTGCGTAACGCTCTGCTGGCCGCCGAATCCATGAAGGTGGCTTTGCCCTTAACCAGCCTGGTGCAACAGATGCTCATGGCTCTGATGAACGAAGGCAAAGGCGATCTGGACCATTCCGCTATTGTCACGTTTATCGAGCAATTAGCGGGCATGGAAGTCAAGAAGCCCGCCAGCGCCAAAGCCTAAATCGAAAAGACGTTTCACGTCCCACGTTCCACGTTGCTCGTCGCCGCTGTGCTTGTCCCGATGCACCGTGGAACGAAGAACGAGGAACGTGGAACGAGAGACGGAGGTTCCCGATGCATACCCAACTGGGGCTCAAAGCAGCATTGATACTGCTTTCCGTACTGGGCACGATGACGACCGAAAAGGTTCGTAATGAGAAGGTCTGGGTCGTGGAACAGACGCTGGCGCCGGGTGAGGTCCTGGTTCTGCCGGCCAACCGGGCAAATGTGTTGGTCTACCTCGATAGCGGTTCCCTGGTCGTGGCTCCGCCACATGGCGTAGCTCATCCCCAGACCGTTCAGCGTGGCGACACCGTGTTTAATCCGCCGCAAGCGGGAAGTGTTAAGAATACCGGCTCCGCCGCCTTGCGGATCGCACGGGTTGAATACCTTGGGCAGGGCAATCAGGAGACTTGGGGAAATACTGGATTGGCGCCGAACTACAAGGTTCTTTTTGAAAACCAGTATGGGCGGGTATACGACATCAAGATCGCGGCCGGAACCAGCGAACCGCAACATACTCACCATGATCGCGTTGTCGTCTGCCTGTCCGGAGCGGAACTGGAGCACATTATGCCGGACGGTCGCAAAGAGAGCTCCAGCCTGAAGACCGACGAAATCGTCTGGCGCCACGGCGCCACCCATGTCGGACATAATATGGGCAAGACGGATCTATGGGTGATTGCGATTGAGCCGAAATAGCAGTAGCTAGTAGTTAGTAGCTGGTAGTTAGGGGCCGAACCCCTCTCACCCCGCGCTAACGGTTGGCTACATCACAAATCAGAAAGGCAGCCAATGGCTGGTGGGTTTTTCTAACTACTAGCTACTGACTACTAGCTACTATGAAAATTCTTGCACTCGCCCTCATTTTTCCCGCATTCCTTTTTGCCCAGGACACGCGGAAGGTTGTTGAACCTGCGATTCCGCCCGCCTGTGTGACCTTGCAAGCCAAGATCGGCCGCGCCGGGATATCGATTTCGGCGGAAAATGAAACCCAGTTGGATACCGCTCGCATTCAGGCGGCCATGGATCACTGTCCCGCGGGACAGGCGGTTGTGCTCCATAGATCGGCGCGCCGGGTGGACGCTTTTCTCTCCGGGCCGCTGCAATTGCGCAAAGGCGTGACGCTGGTGGTGGACCGCGGCGCTTTCTTGTACGGCTCGCGTAACCCGCACGATTACGACTTGGACGACAGCCCCGGGGTATGTGGCACGGTCAGCCCCAAGGGACATCGTTGCAAGGCCCTGATTACCGGCTCTGGCGCTTCCGACGCCGGCATTATGGGCGACGGAGTCATCGATGGCCGCGGCGGAGAAACCATACTGGGCAGTAAGTTCAGTTGGTGGAATCTCGCCGACCAGGCGCGCGCGGGCGGCAGCCAGAATGTTCCCCGCCTCATCTCCCTGGATCACTGCGACAATTTTGTGCTCTATCGCATCACCTTGATGAATTCGCCCAACTTCCACGTCGGCTACGATCATGGCAATGGATTTACCGCCTGGGGAGTGAAAATCTTTACTCCGGAGCGCGCGCGCAATACCGACGGGATTGATCCCGACCGCTCCACCAACGTGACTATCACGCATTGTTATATCCATACCGGCGACGATCATGTTGCCATCAAAGGCGACGCCGGCGCTCCCACCACCCACATGAGCATTACGCATAACCATTTCTATTCCGGCCATGGCATGTCCATTGGCAGTCCGACCGAGGGTGGGGTGAGCGCCATTCGCGTCTCCGACCTCTCGATCTCCGGCGCCGACGATGGTTTGCGCATCAAGTCCAATCCCACGCGCGGCGGCCTGGTCCAGGATGTGGAGTTCGAAGACGTCTGTATCCGGGACACCGCCGAACCCATCGTCATGGACAGCAGTTACTCCGCGCACAAGAGCGAAACCTCGGGACGGATACCGGTCTTTCGCGATATTACCCTTCGTAATATCGCCATCGCCGGGGAAGGGAAGATCGCGCTCGAAGGAGCGGATGCGGATCATCGCCTGGGAATTCAATTCGACAATGTGGTGTTCGCCGATGCGGACGCGATCGATGTTGCGGCGACGCAAGCGGATGTGAAAGTAGGTCCGGGACCGTTCAATTTGAAGATCGAAGGCGACGACGTGAAAGTTACCGGAACTCCCGGCAAGGCTGCGCCCAATACCTGCGCCGGCAAATTCGTCGATTTTCCAACGATGTACTAGTGTGCGTCGGGCAGCACTGCGAAAGCGGTGACCCATTCCTGGCCAGACCGGCGAGGTGTAGCGCCGGCGTCTCGCCGGCTGTCGGTGCAGCCGTCCCGGCTGCACCAGCGAAAACCGTTGTGGGCGAGACGCCCACAGGACAGCCGCCGAGACGGCGGCGCTACACCCCGCCGACCGCGTGGAACGTGGAACGGCTTCTCAGTTCTGCGCAACGTACCCGCAGGCTTCGCGGCAGGTGAGGCAATAGTATTGTCCGTCTTCGCAGAGGCGGACGTTGTCGTCGCACTGGCAGAAGGCGCAATAATCCTTCACCGCACAATCGCAATTTGCTTCTTCCCGCTCGCAGGCGCAACAAAGATATGCCATGCCCAGAATCTAGCACGAGTTGGCCGCTTTCGGTCTAACGAGCTTCCGGATTTTGTCTTTGCTTAACCAGCACCCGACTGGCATGATTTAAGACAGACACCGCAAACACAGGTCATCGATCCCCGGAGACGAAAACCATGACGAAACGGCGTAAACTGTCCGGAAAACAGGAGAAGATCGAGCGACCATTGCCAAATATTCCGGCCCGAATTCTGCTGATTGCCGGGGTGGTGCTGGCGGTCCTGACGCATATCGCGGCCCTATCCTTCCCGTTTGTGGACGATGACGGGCTGCAAATCCAATCGAATTTGCATATTCAATCCTGGCGTTTTCTGCCGCAATATTTTACCGCCGACGTCTGGAGCCATACGGGGTGCGGCAGCAGCAACTATTACCGTCCGATTTTCCTGCTGTGGCTGCGCTTGAATCACATGTTTTTCGAACTCGATCCGACGGGCTGGCATTTCGCCGCCATTCTGCTGCATGTGTTGGCGGTTTGGCTGGTATATCGGCTGGCCACCGAGGTGCTGAATGACCAAGTTGCCGCCGGATTCGCGGCCACTATTTTTGCCGTTCATCCCATCACGGTGGAAGGCGTGGTTTGGATTTCTGGAGCTACCGAGGCTCTGTCGGGCGTGCTGTTCTTAGGCTGCATGCTTTGCTACCTCAAAGGCAGCCGTCGGCCTTCGGCTGTCGGCCTTCGGCCAGAAGAGGCAAAAGACCAAGGCAGCCTGCGGCCGGAAGAGGGGCGAAGCGGCGTTTGGCGGGTGGCGTCGGTGGGGTTGTTCGCCGTGGCCATGTGGGCAAAAGAAACGGCCATCGTCATTCCCTTGCTGGTGTTGATTTACGAAGTCAGGTTTCAAGGTTTCAAGTTCTTCGGCGCCGGCGCGGAGCCGCGCGAACTTAAAACGACCAAGCGAATACGAAACGTGGCATTTGGCGTGGCGCCGTATGTGGCCGTGCTGGCGACCTATCTGGCGGTGCGGCTCCGGGTGATGCATGGCATGGCTCCGGATAAAATCCGCTCTGCCGCTCCAGCCACGGCCATTGCCACCTGGCCGGCGGTGCTGTGGTTTTATCTGCGGAAACTGGTTCTCCCCTGGCCGCTCAGTTTGCACTACAGCTTAACGTTTGTCAGCAAATACGGAATGCGCGAAGTGGTACTGCCCTGTATCGCGCTGCTGGCGATTGGCGCGGGACTGTGGGCATGGTCCCGGCGGGAGCCGCGCGTCCTGATAACGTGTGTTTGGTTGCTGCTTCCGCTGATGCCCGCTGTGGCCGCTACTTTGCGCTTCGGCCCCTGGCAGTTGGTACATGACCGCTATCTCTACCTGTCCCTGGCCGGCTTTTCGATGCTCGGCGCTCTGGCCATTCGGTCGTTGGCCGGAAAAACGTCCCCCGTCCCCCGTCGCCCGTCCCCCGAGTCGCGTCGAATGGGGAATGGCCAAAGTGTTTCGCTGAATGAAGGTCTGATTTTGGTGGGGGTTCTAGCGATATTGGGAATCACTACGGTGTCTTACACTGGCTATTGGTCCGACGGCCTAGCCCTATATAGCCGAGCGGTCGCGGTGGCGCCGGACAGCTCCGTGGCGCAAAACGCGCTGGGCGAGCAATTGATCAGTCAAGGGCGGTTGGACGAGGGGTTAAAGCACTTCCAGCAGGCTATCGCCGCCGATCCCCAATATTTTTCCTCCCGGCTTTCCCTGGGACACGCGTACGGCGGTTTAGGACAATGGACGAACGCCGTCGCACAGTTGCGCATTGCCACTCAGCTTCGGCCGACGGCCTGTGCTTTTGCCAACCTGGCGGATGCCCAAAGAAGAGCCGATCAGTGGACGGAGGCCGAGTACTCCTACCGTTATGCGATGACCCTGCGCCCTTGCCCCTGGCATCTCCATTGGGCGCTCGCCGATCTGCTGCGCGCGGAAGGCAGACTGGCGGAAGCGCGCAAGGAGTTTCAAAGCGATTTGGACGAACCGGCCGATAGTCCAGTTCCGGGCGTCCGTGAGCAGATTGAGGAGTTGGACCGCCGCCTGCAATCGTCGTTGATTCGTTGATGCGTTGTTTGCGTTCTTGTTTTTAAGCGTGTTAGCGTAGTATGTTTCGCCGGATGTTGCCGGCGCAAGCCTGGGGGAGTCGTTCTTGCAAAATTCTTCTTTACCGTCCGTTCCGCGCAAAACCGCGCTGAATGCTGTTCATCGCCAATTGGGCGCCAAGATGGTGGACTTCAACGGCTGGGATATGCCGGTGGAATACCCCTCCAGCGGCGGCTTAATTGCCGAGCACGTGGCGGTGCGCACCGGCGCGGGTATCTTTGACGTCAGCCACATGGGCGATATCCGCCTGCATGGACCGCAAGCGCTGGCGGCCGTGCAACATATCACCATGAATGACGCTTCCCGTATCGCCGTTCACCAGTGCCAGTATTCGGCAATGCTCTATCCCTCCGGCACCTTCGTCGACGACCTGATTGTGCACAAACTGGCCGAGGACGATTACTGGCTGGTGATCAACGCCGGAACCCGCGAAAAAGATTGGAACTGGGTCAGTGAAAATGTGCGTGATTTTGATTGTCAGGCCGAGCATCTGAGTGATGACTTCACGCAGATTGCCATTCAGGGACCAAGGGCGATTCATATCCTGCAAAAGTTGACCGATGTGGATTTATCCCAGATCAAGAACTATTGGTTTACCCAGGGGACGGTTTGCGGATTGAAGAATGTCATGATCGCCCGCACCGGTTATACCGCCGAAGATGGCTTTGAGATATACGTTCCACCGGACGAAGCGACCAGCGCTCGCGTCTGGCACGAGATCATGGAAGCCGGCCGGGAGTTTCGCTGTGTGCCTTGCGGCCTGGGGGCACGCAATACGTTACGGCTGGAAGGCGCCATGCGGCTCTACGGCCACGAAATCTCCGACGAGATTTCCGCCGTGGATTCCGGGCTGGATCGTTTTTGCAAACTCGATAAACCGGAGTTTATCGGCAAGGCCGCGTTGGAGGCCCTGAAGGCGCAAGGCAAGAAGCGTACCCTGGTGGGACTGGAAATGATCGAACCGGGCATTGCCCGCGACGGCTACCAAGTGACCAGCCCGGACGGCCGGGAGATCGGCTATGTCACCAGCGGCTCCATGGCTCCTTTTCTGAAGAAGAATATTGCCATGGCGTACGTGCCGGTAGAGCTATCGGCAGTAGATAATGTATTGGGCGTGGTCATCCGCAGCCGGACGGTGAAAGCCAAAATTGTGCCCACGCCCTTTTATAAGCGGCCAAAATAAGATTTGTAATTTGGTAATTTGTAATTTGAAATGGAACAACTGGTCGTGCTGGCTGCGTGGAGCCAATCGCCAATTACAAATTTGAAATTTAAAATTTGAAATTCCCCCTGCGTTCTCCTCGGTATTGAAGAGCGGAAATCAATGGCAACGGAATATTCTTCTGGAGAAAAACTCATGGCTTATCCAAGCGAGTACAAATATACGAAAGAACATGAATGGATCAAGGTAGAGGGCACCGTTGGGACTATCGGCATTACGGACCATGCGCAGGATGCGCTGGGAGACGTGGTCTTTGTGGAAACTCCCGCGGTAGGCGCCGAAGTCGAGGCCGGCAAGACCATGGGCACAGTGGAATCGGTGAAGGCCGTCTCCGATATTTACTCCCCCGTCACGGGAACGGTGATGGAAGCCAATCCTGCGCTGACCGCCACCCCGGAATTGATCAATACGAATGCGCATCAGGCTTGGATCGTTAAAATTCAGCTGAAGAATCCGGCGGAAGTGAATAGCCTGTTGTCGGCCGCCGACTACGAGAAGTTTCTACAAGAAGAAGGCCAATAGAATCGTTCCCCGTCTCCCGTCCCCCGTCCCCCGCCTGAAATCTTGGCGCGGGTTTTCGGCGGGGAACGGGAGACGGGGAACGGGAGACGTTAATGAGATATTTGCCGAAATCGCCTTCCGATCGGGCCGCCATGTTGCGGGAAATCGGAGTCGAGTCAATCGAAGATCTGTTCGCGCATATTCCCGCCGCGGCGCGGTTGGGCCGGGAATTGCATCTGCCTCCGGCTAAATCGGAAGCGGAGATCATTCAGTGGTTCGGGAAGCGAGCGGAGGAGAACGGCGATCACTACACCACTTTCCTGGGCGCCGGCGCCTATCGTCACTACCGTCCGGTGGTGATTGATGCGTTGATTTCGCGTGGCGAGTTCTTTACCGCCTATACGCCCTATCAGCCGGAAATTGCCCAGGGAACGTTACAGGCCATTTTCGAATTTCAGACCATGATTTGCGAGTTGACCGGGATGGAAGTGGCCAACGCGTCGATGTACGACGGTTCCACCGCGGCCACCGAAGCGGTGCTGATGGCCCGCCGGATTTCCAATCGCAATGGAGTGGTGGTGGCGCGGAGCGTGCACCCTGAATATCGCGAGGTGCTCCACACCTACACGCGCAATCAGGGCATGCCGATCACCGAAGTCTCCTTCGGAGAGAATGGGCGCGTGGACTTGGCGGCCATCGAGCAGGCGGTGACCGCTACCACGGCATGTGTGCTGCTGCAGTCCCCTAATTTTTTCGGCACCATTGAGGACGTTGCCGCCGTAGCCGATCTGGTCCACAAGAAAGGCGCGTTGTTGGTGGTGGCGATTGCCGAGGCCGTGTCACTGGGTGCCGTCCGGCCGCCGGCGGAAGCCGACATTGTTGCCCTCGAGACCCAGTCGTTCGGCATTCCGCTGAGTTATGGCGGTCCCTATGCCGGCGTGATCGCGACCAAGGACAAGTTCGTGCGGCAAATGCCGGGACGTCTGGTGGGCGAGGCTCGCGATCGCCAAGGCCGGCGCGGCTTTGTTCTTACCCTGGCCACGCGCGAACAGCATATTCGCCGCGAGAAGGCGACCTCCAATATCTGCACCAACCAGGCCTTGATCGCCCTGATGGCCAACATATTTATGACCGTCTATGGCAAGTGCGGCCTGGAAGAATTGGCGCGGCACAATTTAGCCAAGACCGCTTATGCCGTCGAGCAATTCAAGAAAGCGGGGGCGACTGTGCTGTTCGAAGGCGCGCCTCGCTTCAACGAGTTCGTCGTGCAAACCAAAGCGGATTCCCATGCCATCAACGACCGCTTGCAGCAGCAACATATTCTGGGCGGCCTTTCAACGTTGAAAACGTTTTATCCCGAGCTGGGCCGGCGCGGAGAACGCGATATTGCTTTGTGGTGTTGTACCGAAATGGTCGGCCGTGAGGCGATCGATACATCGGCGTTAGAAGCCGGCCGTAATGGTCAATGAGGCGAATCGGAGCACGCACGGCTGCTGTCCGGAGTCTTTGAAAGGGCGGCTTTAGCCGCGCCGTTAGCGCGAAACGAGTGGCGGCTTTAGCCGCTGAGGGACGTAGAGCTCTGAAGCCTAAAGGCTTTTGGCGCGAAGGAGCGGTGGAAGCGCTGGCCTTTAGGCCAGCGAATCAGGGCATCTTTCGGGCGGGGCTTCCGCCCCGGCGGGATCGAGCCGGGGCTAAAGCCCAAGACAAAGTGTCGCTCTAACCGCCGGCCTAAAGGCCGGCTCTTCCACCGTAAACACGCGACATTCTCTCGGTGTCCGGGAGGATCTGATGAATAATGCAGGCGTAGGGACGGCGCCCCTAAACGGATGAGTTTGAATGAGAAGACTTGCGAAATGAGCGAAAAAACTACGAAAGCTACGCTACACGTGAACCAGAACGAAGGCCTGATTTTTGAGAAGTCTTCGCCGGGCAAGAAGGCCTATGCTTTGCCGCCGCTGGATGTGCCGGACGTAGAGCCGGCGCGGCTTCTGGGTACGCAGGCGCGAGCCGATTTGGGGAATATGCCCGAAGTCAGCGAAATCGAAATCATCCGCCACTTCACCCGGCTTTCCACCTGGAATTATGGCGTGGATACCGGCATGTATCCCCTGGGTTCCTGCACCATGAAATACAACCCGCGGGTAAACGAAGTGGTGGCCCGGTTGCCCGAGCTGGCCGAGTCGCATCCCTATGAGCCCGAGAAGTTGTCACAAGGCGCGCTGCGCATCATGCAAACCCTCAGCGATTATCTGCTCGAAATCTGCGGCATGGACGCGATCACCCTGCAACCGGTGGCCGGCGCCCAAGGTGAGCTGACGGGAATTCTGCTGGTGCGTGCGTATCTGGAAGCTCAGGGAAATCCGCGCAAGAAAATTCTGATTCCCGATTCCGCGCACGGCACCAATCCGGCGACCGCGGCCATTGCCGGGTATCAAGTCGAGAATTTGAAATCCAACGCCGCCGGCATGGTGGACATGGAAGCGCTCCGGGCCCAACTGGATGAAAACGTTGCCGCCCTGATGCTGACCAATCCCAACACTCTGGGCGTGTTCGAAACCGAAATTTGCCAGATCGCGGCCATGCTGCATGAAAAAGGCGCCCTGTTATACATGGACGGCGCCAATATGAATGCCCTGGTAGGGAAGGTGCGGCCGGGAGACAATGGCGTGGACGTGATGCACCTGAACCTGCATAAAACCTTTTCGACTCCTCACGGGGGAGGCGGGCCGGGTTCGGGTCCGGTCGCCTGCAAGAAAGCCTTCGAGCCGTTTTTACCTTTGCCGGTGATTAAGACTTTCGCCAACGGCAAGTTGGGGCTTAGTTATGACCGTCCACGCTCGATTGGGCGCGTGCGGGCCTTCTATGGCAACTTCGGCATGATGGTGCGGGCGCTGGCCTATATGATGGCCAACGGCCCCGAGGGCCTGCGCCTGACCACCGAAGACGCCGTACTCGGCGCCAACTATATTCGCTGTAAGCTGGAAGATCTTTACGAGTTGCCGTACCCAACTCCATCCATGCACGAGGTGGTGTTCAGCGATAGCCGGCAAGCCGCCAAGGGCGTGCGGACCGGGGATATTGGCAAGCGCCTGATCGATTATGGCTTCCATCCCTATACCGTATCGTTTCCATTGATTGTGCATGGGGCCATGATGATTGAGCCCACCGAGAGCGAGTCGAAGGAAGAAATCGATCAGTTCGTGGACGCCATGCGCAATATCGCCGAAGAATGCGAAAAGACGCCGGAGCTGGTGATCAATGCGCCACACAACACGCGCATTTCGCGTCTGGACGAAGTAGCCGCCGCCCGCAAACCGGTGCTGCGCTGGAAAAAGTAGCAGCAAGCACCATAGCCACAAGCAACAAGCACCAAGCAACAAGCCGGACGGCCCGCGGATGCGCGCGGAATACGGTAGGCGGTGTGCTTGGGGTGGGGTTTTGTCTGGCTTGAAGCTTGGAGCTTGTTGCTTGGAGCTTCCTGTTGGCTTATTACTTATTACTGCTCTTCCTTGCGATATACCAGCTTCAATCGATCATTCGCCAGGATCTTCCGGATTTGATTCCAGGCATGCACCGACCAGGGTCCGGTGCGATCCAGGCGCACATAGGAACGCCAGTGGTGCAGAGCTTTGCGGGGCTCGCGGCATTTCTCAAAGGCGAGTGCGAGGTTGTAGTGAGCATCGGCGTATGTGGGGGCCAACAACAGTGCGGTCTTATAGCATTCGATGGCGGCGCTGATCCTGCCGGTTTCGTCGAGCACATTGCCCAGATCGAAATGGGCCAGGGCATAACGCGAATCGGCTTCGATGGCGGCCCGGTAGTGCTTTTCGGCAAGCCCGAACTCGTGCCGGTTATAAAAGATGGTGCCCAGATTGATGTGCGCGGCCGCATGCCGCGGTTCCAGCAACAATACCTTGCCGTAATATTGAATGGCTTCCGCCTGCGACGCGGGATCTTCTTCCAGGGCCACGCCGCGGGCAAAGAAATCGCTGGCGGTTTCGGCTTGCCGCATGGATCGGAGGTTCGCCGAAACCACTTGGCCGCCCGGTTGAAAGTCCATCACAAACTGGCCGGAGGTCGGCTCCAGGGCGTGTCCGTCATGCCGAAATACTACTCGCGACTTGGTGGAGAAGGTGCCCGCTTCCAGTAATGGATTCTCCATGCCGGAAACTTGCTTGAGCATGGCGTCCAAGGAAGCGCGGATGGTGGCTGAGCGTACGCGTTTGGCGCGCAGATCGCGAATCTTTTTCAATTGCAGAAGATCGACAAACGAAAATGCCTCACCATTCGGCGCCAGCCCCGCTTTTTGCCATTGCGCGAGTTGCTGCCCGGTGATGCGAAGAATCCGTAAGACGTCTGCCCGATCGTAATTCATAGCCGATTGCCATTTATTATGCTCACCTGGACCGGTCTTACGCAAGGCCGGTTACACGATTCTCCTCGTTTTTTCAAGGATTTGCACCGCCCTTGTGGCAATTCACCGAGAAAAAACCTTCGTCCTGGGTACGCGGGCTTCCAGCCCGCATCCCCAGGACGACACCACGTCCTCTGTGCTTTTCAAGTTTTCCAGGCGGACGCCGATAGAACACAGAGAAAAACCGGTACTCACAAGTTGGAACTCGCAACCCGCTTCGGCATATTTCCTTTACGACTGCGGGTTGGGTGGTTAAAATCAAAGCAGAAGTCACGCCGACGTAGCTCAGATGGTAGAGCAGTCGATTCGTAATCGACAGGTCATCGGTTCAATTCCGATCGTCGGCTCCAGAATTCCAAAAACACAAAGCCCCGCTTAACGGCGGGGCTTTGTGCTGGCTCTCAGCCGTTAGCACTGGTCAGCCAGTGGCGTTTATGGTCGATCTCGATTCTTATCTTAACAAGCATAGATCCAGGCTTTTCCAGCCCAAACGAAAGCGGAGGCGCCTTGTTGCGGCGCCTCCTTACTCAAAACCCGGGAAAGCCGCGAACCTCATTTCAGCGCTGGTACTGTTGGTCGCTGACCTTTTCCATCCAATCGACGACTTTGCCTTCGAGCTGTTCTTGAATGGCAATGTGGGTCATGGCCGTGGTTGGTGTGGCCCCGTGCCAATGCTTTTCCCCGGGAGAGAGCCAGACTATGTCACCGGGCCGGATCTCCTCGACCGGTCCGCCCTCGCGTTGCACCCAGCCACAGCCGGCGGTGACCAGGAGTGTCTGACCGAGCGGATGGGTATGCCATGCCGTTCGCGCCCCCGGCTCGAAGGTTACGCAGGCGCCTTGCACCAGTGCCGGATCGGGCGCCTTAAAAACCGAATCGATCCGTACGGTACCGGTAAACCACTCGGCCGGTCCTTTGACGGATGGCTGCGAGCCAACTCTTGTGATTTCCATATCCTTAATTCTCCACCTTTTGTTTCGTCAACCTGTAACGCTTATAGACCCGTCATGCGCTCGAGCCGTTCGGGGTAGCGATTTCCTAGCACCGTAATCTTCGAAGCGGCCATATCGATGTCGCGGAGGTCGGGGGGCGTCAGTTCGACCGCCGCCGCTCCGATATTCTCTTCCAGGCGGTTTAGCTTGGTCGTGCCTGGGATCGGAACCATCCATGGCTTTTGCGCCAGCAGCCACGCCAGTGCAATCTGAGCCGGAGTCGCTTTCTTCCGCTCCGCGATACTGCCAAGCAGTTTGATGAGAGCCTGATTTGCCTTGAGCGCTTCAGGGGTAAAGCGAGGAAGGGTGCTGCGGAAGTCGGAGCTGTCGAACGTCGTGGTTTCGTCCATCTTTCCCGTCAGAAAGCCCTTGCCGAGAGGGCTATACGGTACGAACCCAATCCCGAGTTCCTCGATGGTCGGTATCACTTCTTTCTCCGGGGTTCTGGTCCACAGCGAGTATTCGCTCTGCAAGGCGGTGACCGGCTGGACCGCGTGTGCGCGGCGGATCGTCTTCGCGCCCGCCTCGGAAAGTCCGAAGTGTTTGACCTTGCCCGCTGCAATCAGTTCCTTTACCGCGCCGGCGACGTCTTCGATGGGCACGTTCGGATCAACCCGGTGCTGATACAGGAGGTCGATGGTTTCGATTTTGAGCCGCTTGAGCGAGCCTTCGACGGCCTGCTTGATGTGCTCCGGCCGGCTATTCAACCCCGGCGCCGCCTTCATTCCCCTGGGATCGAAGGTCGCACTGAGGTCGAAGCCAAACTTGGTTGCGATCACCACTTGCCCACGAAATGGAGCGAGGGCTTCGCCCACCAATTCTTCGTTCGTAAACGGGCCGTACACTTCAGCGGTATCAAAGAATGTGATGCCGCGTTCCACCGCGGCGCGGAGCAGGGAAGTCATCTCCCCCTTGTCTTTGGGGGGGCCGTAGGAAAAGCTCATTCCCATGCAGCCCAGCCCGATGGCGGATACTTCCAGATTGCTTTTTCCCAATTTGCGCTTTTGCATTATTACTCCTTCGAATGAACTCGAAACTCGAAACTCGAAACTCGAAACTCGAAACTTAAAACTCAAAACTCGCAACTCGTGACTCGCGACTCACACGGCGGCCTTTGCACGCTGCTCTTCGCGCCAGCGGGCCGGCGGAACGCCTTCCCAGGTGCGGAACGCGCGCACGAAGGAGTTTGCGTCCTCGTATCCGAGAAGATAGGCCGCTTCATTCAACTCGAGGACGGAGTTGTTGAGATAGTGGCGGGCAAGCTGATGGCGCGCGTCTTCCAAAACATGCTGGAAGCTGGACCCTGCATCTTGCAAACGTCGCTGAAGAGTGCGGGAGCTGATATGTAGCTGGTCGGCGATATCTTCCATGGCCGGGCGGCGGCCGGTGAGTTTTTGCTGAACCGCGATGCGAACGCGCTCCACAAAGTTCTCGTCCCCGTTCACCTGCTTCAGCTCTTCCTCAAACTGCGGGACCAGCATGGCCAGCAGCTCGGCATTACGGGTAACGAAGCGTCTCTCCGCGTCGGCGGCGCGAAACACGATCGCATTGCGCGGGGCGCCGCCAATCACGGGGCACCCGAAGTGGCGTTCAATGATCTTCGAGTGCGCACGAGGCTCTACGAATTCCACCCGCAGCGGCGACAGGCGGGCCCCCGTGCCGTGACGAGCGATCGAAAGCACCCACGCGAAGCAACATTCGATCAGCATCGGAGGCTCGACCTCGTCCGCCAGAAGCCAACGAAACTGGATGCTCCACTCTTCGTCATCCTTTTCCTGCAGGATCTCTTCCGGGCAGGTGAGCTGTTTGTAGCGAGCCATTTGCTGCACGGCTGCCCCCAGGTTCTCGGTGGAGAGAGCGGCCAGGCCCATGGGCGAAAAGCGTTCGGTCTTGCTTTCCGTGCCGAGCTGGAGACCAATCGCGGGATTGGTGCTGGTTTCGCCAATGGCACGCCAGAGGGCAAACAACTCCTCCGTGTTGAGGAGCGCGCGGGGCTGATCGATCATTCCCTGGGAGAGTCCGGCCCGGCGCAGGACCGCGGAGGCGCGGACTCCCAGTTCTTCCAACTTGAGAAGCAGACTGCCGGAAACGCGAAAGTGCTTGTTCATCAATTTACTCGGATTTGAGAGAAGCCATGTCGATAGAGAAGCGGTACTTCACATCGGCCTTGAGCAGTCTCTCGTAAGCTTCGTTGACCTTCTGGATCGGGATGACTTCCACATCGGAGATTATGTTGTGCTGCCCGCAGAAGTCGAGCATCTCCTGGGTTTCGGCGATGCCGCCGATGGGCGAACCCGACAAACTGCGGCGGCCCATAATCAGGCCGAAGGCCGAGAGGGCGAGCGGCTTCTCCGGCGCTCCGACCAGCGTCAGGTTGCCATCACGCCGCAGCAGATGGATGTAAGCGCTGATGTCGTGATTGGCCGAGACCGCGTCCAGAATGAAGTCGAAGCTGCCGGCGTGCTTTTGCATTTCGTCGGCATTCCGCGAGAGTACGACCTCGTCGGCTCCCAGGCGGAGCGCGTCTTCTTTCTTGTTCGGCGAAGTCGTGAAGACGACAACGTGGGCGCCGAGGGCATGGGCAAACTTTACGCCCATATGACCCAGTCCGCCGAGTCCGACAATGCCAACCTTCTTGTCCTTGGTCACGTGCCAGTGGCGCATCGGTGAGTAAGTAGTGATGCCGGCGCAAAGCAAAGGCGCGGCTCCGGCAAGTTGGAGGTTGGCCGGAACCTGCAGGACAAACCTCTGGTCTACGACGATGCCGTCGGAGTATCCGCCGTAGGTTACGCCTCCCAGGTGCTTGTCGGGAAAGTTGTAGGTAAAGGTCGGATTCGGGCAGAACTGTTCGAGGCCCGCCTGGCACTCGGGGCAGGTCCCGTCGGAGTCCACCATGCAGCCGACCGCCGCGAGGTCGCCGGGCTTAAATTTCGCTACCGCGGAACCGGCCTTGGTGACGCGGCCGACGATCTCGTGGCCGGGGACGCAGGGGTAGACGGTCGGCATTACGCCGCTCCACTCGTTGCGCACCTGGTGGAGATCGGAGTGGCAAATGCCGCAGTAGAGGATTTCGATCTGGACATCCTGTTCGGTTGGGTCGCGCCGGCTGATCGTGGTCGAGGTCAGCGGCGATGTCGCACTGGCAGCGGAGTAGGCTTTTGCGTTGTACATATAAGTAATGTAGATGCTCCGCGAACGCCTTGATATGCAAAACGCGCCATTGTGCATGCGGAATACGCCAACCTGGGGTTCTCCGGATCGCCCACCTGAAGAGTCCCGGCAACTCGCGCAGAGGCGCAGAGCCGCGGGGGGAGAAAAACAACTTCGGAATGTCGCGTCTAACGCGGCGTTGTGGAGATTTGCATCACCGCTTCGCCAGGGAACGCTTTCGTGAGAATTATCTGCGTCTTTCGTCCTCCGGCCCATCCCCGTCAATAACTTAGGCCGGGTTTGGTGACGGTTCACCGGTACCTCCTTCCGCCCGGTTCCCTGCAGGTCGAAAACTTTAGTCGCGGGCCTAAAGCCATCTCGATTATTAGCCGATGCTGAAGTATGGTGCACTTGGTTTTTGATAGTGTAGCCAAGCTTTGCGGGCCTATGACGTTGTCGGCGCCGGCCTGCCGGAAGGAAAGCAAATTGACGGTTGGGATGAAGCGGTCGTCCGGTTGTGATTTGCTCCTGCCTGTTCCCGCAGTGTCGGTCAACGTTAGCCCCTCCAGATTACGGAGAAAAGAAGACTGCGTTCTCGGTGCCCATCCGCCGGCTATAAGCATCAACTCTGGTTTTTGTAAGGTGTCCAACCGAGTTCTCGCGGCGCTCGTTCAGTCCATGATCCAGCCGCGGCAATCCGCAAAATGAAGTTCAAGAAGTGGCAGTTCGCGGTCGGCAACACTTGGCGCTCCGGCAGGAACCGGGCGTCATGCGGCCCCCTAAATTCTTTTGAGGTGTGGAAGATGAGTAATGCATTGCGGTTACAGCGCGTTCGTCCTGTGTTTTTCAACGTTGTAATGCTTTCCCTGATGATCGGGCTGGTGGCACCCGCAGTGTATGCCCAAACCGTGATTTCCGGTGGGATTTCGACCGCACCGGTCACCGTAACGGCTTTTGCCGGCAGCGGTACAGCTGGCCAAACGAACGGCACATCGGGGCAGCCGCTCACCGCTACCTTCGAAGCTCCTATTGGCGTTGCCACAGATGCCCAAGGAAATGTTTATGTTGCCGACTACATTACGGTCGGCGCCGGCGTGCCGACGAACTATGTGCGGAAGATTGATGCCGTCACTGGCGTGATGAGCTTCTTTGCCGGCGGCCAGACGAAGAGCAGTTCCGGCGGCATCATGTGTACCACCGCACAAGGCCGGGTTAGCGGCGATAGCATCGGCAATGGCTGTCCGGCGTACCAGGCATTTCTCAATAAGCTTTGCGGGCTGACTTTCGACGCCAAGGGCAATCTCTATATCGATGATTGCAGTTCCAGCGTGATTCGCAAAGTCGATGCGGTGACAGGAGTCATTACTACTTTTGCGGGCATTGGCAGCGGCAACGTCGACGGAGCGGTGGCCAGCGCGGGCGAGTTTAAGAACGCTTACGGCATGGCTTTCAGTCCCACGGACGGAAGCCTGTTCATTGCGGATCGTGGTAATAGCGAACTGCGCAAGATCTGGAACAACGCCGGAGTTTGGACCATAACCACCATCACCCAGCACGCCGGTACGGTGGGCTGTGGTTTCACGGCCGGCGCGGCCAACGCCTATATGCTGAGTTCTCCCGACGCCGTGGCGGTGGATGCGGCCGGCAACGTCTATGTGACGAATACCGGCTGCGATACAATTCTTAAGATTGCGGCCACGAGCGGTATTGTAACCCCCACCAGTACCCTCTCGGTGCTTGTCGGCGTCAGCGGCACCCTCAACTCATCCAATAGCTTTGTAGCCTCCGGCGGCGCCATCACGGCGGCTTCGGGCATGGCCCTGGATCCCGCCGGCAATATCTATTACAACGACGCCGCCAACGTTTGGTTCTGGGATGTCAATACCGGATCGACCCATAAGATTGCGACCGGTATGACGAGCGGGCAACAGATGGCCCGCGATCTGAGCGGCAATCTCTACATTGCCGATGCCAGCAAGGATAAAGTATGGGTAATCCCGGCCAATACTACCTTCCCCGGTTACACCAGTACCTTCCCCACCTCCGCCGCGGCAAACACCACCGCCATGGGAGCTTCCTCCACCGCGCAGACGATCATGGTGCATTATCCGGCGAATGTCAGCGCTCCCCTCAACGGCACGGCCTTCACTAATGCGCCGGACTTCAGCTTTGGCACTCCGACCTGCACTACCTACGCCGACAATACCGCGGATTGCAGTGTGCAGGTAACCTTCACGCCGCTGCGGGCGGGAGCGATCGCCGAATCCGTTAAGGCTGCGCAAACTCCGGGGACGACTACTTCGCTGATCTCCCTATACGGCACTGCTACCGGCGCGGCACCGGCCGTTGATCCGGGCGCCGCCACTATCATTGGGGGTCAGCCCAGCGGATGGGCGAACGGCGTAGCCGTAGATCGCAACGGCACCGTCTATGTTGCCGACAAGGCCAACAACCAGGTTTTCAAATATGCGGCGGGTACCACCAGTAGCCCCACGACGGTTGCCGGCACCGGCACGGCCGGCAATTCCGGCGATGGTAACCCGGCCACCTCGGCCAAGCTAAATGGCCCGACGGCTGTAGCCGTGGATCCCCTGGGCAATGTCTATATCGCCGACTCCGGCAATAACTCCGTTCGCCGGGTTGACGTCCTGAGTGGCAATATCACTACCTTGGCTTCAACCCTGTGCGGGACGGCCCCCTGTTTGAGTAATCCCTCAGGCTTGGCGGCGGATAGCCGCGGTAATGTGTACATCTCCGATACGGGCAATAATCGAGTTTTGGTCTACAACCCTGTCAATACAGCTACCGCGGGTAGCGTGGCGGTGATGGGTCTGTTTGCCGGCGGCGGCTCTGGCGGCGGCACGGCCGGCGTGGGCACGTTCGAGTCCTGCACTCCGGGTGCTTATACCCTACCTGCCCAGCTGGCGGGTACCTTCACCAATCCCTTGGATACTTTAGGGGACGGATGCGATCCGCTGCAGGCTATTTTGAGCGCACCTGCCGGCTTGGCCGTGGACAGCGCCAATAACCTCTACATCGCCGATACCGGAGACAACCTGATCCGGGAAGTGAATGTTGATACCGGAACGATTAATGTGCCGGTCGGCTCAGGCGGGATTGGTACGGGCGTTACTACCAGCAGTCCGGAAGCAGTGGCGGTCGATCCGGCCGGCAATATCTATTTTGTAGATGGAACGCACCAGACAGTAAACATGATTTCTGGCGGCGCTGGTTCCCTGAGCACCGTGACCACTGTGGTTACGCAACCGGGCACGCAACTGACCCTGAGTTCGCCCTCCGGGCTGGCCAGCGATGGCTCGGGCAGCCTGTATGTAGCGGATGGCGGCAATAACCGCACCATCTGGATGAACCGCGCGGCGCCGACCATGAATTTCGGCTCGGTTACCGAGAACGGCACGGGTTCGGCCACAGGCGTGTATACCAACATCGGTTCCGCGGGCAATAGCCTGACCCTCTCCACTCCGTGGAAAGATCTTACCAACCTGGTGGCTCCGTTTACGCTCGGCGCCTTCTCCTGCGCGGATGGTGCGATTCTGGCTCCAGGGTTGAGCTGCAACTTCGCGCTGAGCTTTGCGCCCACCTCGGTTGGTACGGACACCGCCAGTCTGGCCATTAATACTACTGTCGGTATCACAACCACCGTAAATCTTACCGGTGTGGGCCAATCGTTACCGGGAACCAATACCAGTTTGAACCTGTCCGGAACACTGACCTCGGCCTCCACCATTACTTTGACTTCCGTGGTCGCGCCGCAAAGCGGCTCGGGCACTCCCACCGGCACGGTGACCTTTTATGTGGATACGGTTGCGCAGACTCCCGCGGCGCTGAACGGCAGCGCTACCGCTCAAATGTCGGTGAGCGACCTCACGGTGGGATCGCATTCCTTCTATTCCGTTTACAGCGGAGACACCAACTATAGCGGATCCACCGCCACCACCCAGACGATTACGATCCAGGATACGACGACCACGGCGCTGCTTGTATCTCCCGCCAGCACCTCGGCGGGCACCCTGATTACCTTTACCGCGACGATTACCCCCTATACCTCCGCCCGAACGGTGGGTGGCACGGTTAACTTCTATGAGCAAGGAAATTCAAGTCCTCTAAACTCCTCACCCATCGAGGTAAGCAGCAACCAGGCAGTGTTCAGCACCAGTACCTTAAAGGCCGGCAGTTTCGTGACCTCGGCCGTCTATAGTGGGGATGCTAACGACCAAACCTCGACTTCGCCTACCCAGCCTCTGAGCATCACTCCGGACTTTACGATCACGGCGAAGCCGTCTATGTTCTCCGTGCTCTACGGCTCGGGCGCGGGAACCACCAATCTGTTCTTGACGCCATCGGGCGACCCCAGCGAAGTGGTGAACATCACTTGTCCCAGCGGGCTGCCTTCCGGAGCGACCTGTTCGGGCAGCGGCTCGTTCGATGGTGCGGACAGCAAAATCGCGATTGCGGTCACGGTTTCCGCCAGCCAGTCCTCTTGGCCGTCGGCCGGTCCCTACACGGTAACCATGTTGGCGACCGGAGCCACCTCCGGGGTCAACCACTCCGTGAATGTCACAGTGAAGTTCCAGCTCGCGGGCAGTCCGAACAACAGCTTTATCGTAGCCCAGGACGGCTCGGGGGACTTCAGCTCGGTCAACTCGGCCGTCAGTGTGCTTCCTGCCGGTGGCGGCACCATCTACATTGAGCCGGGAGTCTATAGAGAGCTGGTTTCTATTGCGACACCGAACGTCACCCTGTTGGGGCAAGGTACCAACGAGGGAGTGGAGGATCCGACCCAGGTCGCTATCATCTACAACAACAACGCCAGTGAACTCGGCAATTCATCGTCGGCTTCGGCCACGGTCATTGTCACCGGCAAGAACTTCTATGCCGAGAACTTGACCTTTGAAAACGACTGGCAAATTGCCAACGGATATGGCACCAACCAGCAAGCTGTGGCCTTCCGGATCAACGGAGACCAGGGCATCCTGAATAACGTGCGCTTTATCGGCTTGCAGGATACGTTATTGGCCGATAATAACGGCGGTTGCAGCAATACCACGCAAACCTGCACGGCTTTGGCCCGCCAGTATTTCAATAACTGCTTTATCTTCGGCAACGTTGACTATATTTATGGCGATGCGGCGGCGGTATTTGAGGGCTGCACCATCGAAAGCGTTTATCACAGCGGCATCACGGTCACCGCGCAGGGAAAAACCTGGCCCAACTATCAGAGCGGATTTGTCTTCGACCACGCCACTCTGGTTTCCGACGATACCCTGTCCAGCGCCACCGATCCCATCCTTTCGATGTATGAAACTGACGGGGACGGAAATCCCATAAGCCTGCCGGGCCTGGGGAACACGGATGGCCTCACCACAACTTATTATCTGGGCCGTCCTTACCCGGAACACGGTAGCGGCAGCCCCACGGTTGGCCCAGCGGCGGGTTATGGCACCGCGGTTTTCACCAATTCGATTTTTGAGGCCAACATCAGCCCTGCCGGTTTTGAAGATTGGAATGGCTGGGGCTTCTTGCCGGATGCCACTTTCGGGTTGTACAACAACACCGTCAGCGGCCCTTATGGCAACCTGCCTACGCCCTCCTCGCTGGGTGGGTCGCTGGAGTCGTATGCCGGCTTCTCGGCTGATACCGTGCCTGCGCAGTATGTTCCATTGACCTGGCTGAATCCCGCCGGCGGCACTCTGCCTTACTGGGATCCAACCAAAATCAGCGCCCAAACTCCGGTGGCTACCTCCGCGCCGGCAACCGTGAACGAAGACAGTTCGGTCGCCATTACGCTCGCGGCAACTTGGTTCTCGGGCAGCTCCGTGACCTATACCTACGCGAATCCCACGAACGGCACGCTGACCGGAACGGCGCCGAATTTGACCTATACGCCTACCCCCGGCTACTCCGGTTCCGATAGCTTCACCTTCTATGTAACCGATTTGAATTCGAAGTTCCCGACCAGCAACACGGCCACCATCTCGATTACGGTGAACGAAGTTGCCGCGACCATTACGGCGCCCAGCCCCACGATCACCTACGGTTCGTCGGTGCCGGCTTTGACCTTTGTGGCCAGCAGCAATGCCATTCTCTGGTCCGTCACGCCGACCTGCAGTGTGACTGGCACGGTGAATGGACACGGATTCTACGACTTCGGAACCTATCCCGTCACTTGCTCGGGCGGAACTGCGTCGAACTACTCGCCCATCAACTATGTAGCGGGTACGCTGACCGTCACCGCGGGGACACCCAGCCTTACCTTGACCTGCACAGAAGTTCCCTACGACAGTAACGCGCACTCCTGCACCGGTTCGGCTACGGGCGTTGGGGGCGTAACCGTCTCTGGTTCCTTCGCCTTCAACCCGGCCAACGAAACCTCGGTCGGGAGCTATCCGGTGACCGGTACCTTCACCAGCAGCGATCCCGACTATGTCAGCGGTGGCACGGCCTCCGGCACCCTGATCATCGATCAGATTACGCAGACTCCGACCGTAACTTGCACGCCAGTGACCTATGACACGGCGGCCCATGGCTGCCTGATTAGCGGCGGCTTCGGCGCTTGCACTTCCGCCACCGCCACCTACGTCCCGGGCAGCGGCTCTTTGGCTCTGAGTTGTTCCGGCGACTCCAACCACAGCGCCTGGACGAGCACTGGCGCACTGACCATCAATCCCGCCACTGTGACTGCCACCGTACAAGCGGCTAACAAGTATTACGACGGCACTGCTACCGAACTAATAGCCAACGTGACTTGTAATCCGAATGTTTTTGGGGCCGATGTGGCTGGCGTAAGCTGTTCGGCTACCGCCGCAAGCTTCGCCTCGTCGCTGGTGGCTTCGGGAATCACGGTGAGCGCTACCGGCATCTCCCTGAGCGGTCCGTTGATCGGCAACTACACCTTGGCGAGCACAACCGCCACCACTACGGCCAGCATTCTGGCTGTGGCCAAGGCGATTCCCTATATGACGTCCCTGGTGGGCGGCGGCACCACGACGCAGTACACCATCGGCGCCGCCTGCATCTCCGGAGGGGGAACGGCTACGGATATTTATGGCGACGGGTGTTTGGCGACCGCGGCCGACATCGATCCCACGGTCTGGTCCGTAGTGGTGGCCCAGAACGGCACCATCTATGTGGCCGGCACCGGCGCTTTGATTAATACCAGCGCCTTTGTCCGCAAAATCGATCCGGTGACCGGCATCATTACCCTGTTTGCCGGTGGCAGCGCCAGTGGCACGAAATGTACCACGCCCGATACCAACGTGAATGGCGGTGCGAACGTCTATGGCGATGGCTGCCCGGCGGTCGACGCTTACTTCAAAGACATCCGCGGCTTGGCGATTGACACCAACTACCTATACGTTTCGGATCAATCCAGCAGCAAGATTCACCGCATCACCCTGGCCAGCACGCCGGTGGGGGGACGGCTCTATGCCAACGAAATGGAGTTGGTAGCCGGCGGCGCCAACAGCACTTGGAATGGCGACGGGCCGCAAGCTACGACCACGATCAAGAACCCCTACGGCATTGCCGTGGATAAAAACGGAAACGTGTTCTGGGGAGATGGCGGAAGCGGCTCCTACGCCGTCCGCATGATCGACTACTCCGCAAATCCTCCGCAGATCCACACGGTAGTGAACTACACGAGTTCGACGACGGTCGCCCCTACCGCCGGCGTCTGTGAATCGGGCGCAAACCTGAACCTTGCGGTCGCCAAGAACGCCAAGGCCGACGGTGTGTATGGCCTGACCTTCGACCAGAACGGCAACCTGTACTTTGTGGACAAGGCCTGCTACAGCGTGCGCAAAGTTGCCCCCAATGGGCAAGGCGTGGTGGACGGAACCGGCGCTTACAGTACCTTAATCGGAAACGGCCTCACCGGCACCTATAGCACGGGTTGGTACAACACCAAGGGCACTCCGGCCTACATGGATTCGATCCGTTCCGTGACTACGGCCGGAATCAATGGCACGACCTTGCAGTCCAACAGTAACAACCTTTACATTTCCTCCGCGAACGGGATCTGGATGTACGATGCTTCCAGCGGCTGGGTACACCAGCTTACGAACACCAGCACGTTGGGATGCAGCGGGATTCTTGCGGCGCCCTACGCCGGTTGTCCATCGCCCGATACGATTCTAAACACCAATAGCGGCGGACATATGTCGGTGGATCAGTATGGCAACTTGTATGTGGCCGACTATGCCGACGCCAAGGTCCTGAAATTTGGAATTGGCGCCGATTTTGCCGGCAGCGCGCCGCGCGCGGTAGTAAGCGAGGGAACTCCGGTCATACAGCAAGTGCTGCTCCATGGCTCTGGCGATTGTTCGGCATCGGCCTCGGCGGGAGCTCCGTTTGCCGCCGGCTCTGCCACTTGCAACATCTACTCTGCCGGTGATCTGCAGACCGACTGGGTTGTACCGGTTACCTATTCGGCGACTGCCAATGGCGTCCAGAGCGGTACCCTGACGCAGGGTACGGCCAACATTTCGCTGGACGGCTATGGACTTATTCCCACATCCACTATTACTTGCGCCAACCAGATGAAAGTTTACGGCGCCGCGGACCCGAGCTTCACCTACACGGCCAGTCCGCTGGTAGGCGCTTGGACGGTAGCCCCCATCTGCGCCGTTTCCGGCGAGGCGGGCGTTTCCGGTTCCCCCTATTCCATTACCGTGACGAACTGCGGTAGCCTCTCCGCCCCTGGTTTCTATGGGTTTACCTGCGACCCCGGGCAGTTGACGGTTACGGCAGCTCCTTTGACGGCTACAGTGACCGCCGCGCCTAAGATTTATGATGGCACGACCACGGAGCCGCTCGGGGGTGTCACTTGCACCTTGAACGCTGGAGCTCAGCCGGGCGACACTGTGAGTTGTGTAGCCACGGCTGCGAGCTTTGCCACTCCGGACGTGAACACCGGCATCACGGTGACCGTCAGCATCAGCCTGAGCGGTCCGGCCGCAACCAATTATTCGTTGCCCGTCACCGCTACCACTGCAGCCAATATCACCCAGACGACCCAAAGCCCGACCGTGACCTGCACCAGTCCGGTGACCTATGACGGCACGGCTCACAGTTGCACCTTCACCGGTGGTTTTGGGACTTGCACTTCGGACTCGGTGACCAACGTTCCGGGTAGCGGCGCACTGGCCCTGGCCTGCACCGGTGACACCGATCACGCACCGTGGTCCAGTACCGGCGCTATCGTCATCAACGCGGCCACGCCAACCCTGACGCTGAGCTGCCTTGAGGTTCCGTACGACGGCAACGCACACTCCTGCACGGGAACGGCGACGGGCGTCGGCTCGGTCGCGGTATCGGGCACTTGGAGTTTCAACCCGGCCAGCGAAACGGCTGTGGGCGGCTATCCGGTAACGGGTACGTTCACCAGCGGCGACAACAACTACACCAGTGGTACGGCCAGCGGTACGCTGACGATCGACAAGATCAACCAGACGCCGATCGCGACCTGCACCAGCCCGGTGACTTACGACGGTACTGCGCATAGCTGTACCTTCACCGGAGGCTTCGGGACTTGCACTTCGGCCTCGGTAACCAACGTTCCGGGCAACGCCGCCCTGGCTCTGAGCTGTACTGGCGATGCCAATTACAATTCCTGGACCGGCACCGGTTCGATCACCATCAATGCGGCCACGCCAACCCTGACGTTGACCTGCGTAGAACTTCCATTCGACGGCATCGGGCACACATGTACCGGTTCGGCGACGGGCATCGGCTCGGTAGCGGTATCGGGCAGTTGGAGCTTCAACCCGGCCAGCGAAACGACTGCCGGCAGCTACCCGGTGACGGGTACGTTCACCAGCAGCGACAATAACTACGCCAGCGGTACGGCCGGCGGCACGCTGACGATCGACAAGATCAACCAGACGCCAGTCGCCACCTGCGCCAGTCCGGTGACCTATGACGGTACGGCCCATAGCTGTACCTTCACCGGCGGCTTCGGGGCTTGCACGTCGGCCTCGGTGACCAACGTTCCGGGCAGCGCCAGCCTGGCCCTGAGCTGTGCCGGCGACGCTAATCACAACGTCTGGTCCGGCACCGGCTCGATCACCATC
>Ga0181517_10000284_pt1 | contig 71205 bp, 53 predicted proteins | sample PEATcosm2014_Bin_31_FD_119748 | JGI IMG/M metagenome (GOLD analysis project Ga0181517, IMG submission 119748) | Peatland microbial communities from MTU Mesocosm Facility, Houghton, MI, USA - PEATcosm2014_Bin01_30_metaG | ecosystem: Environmental > Terrestrial > Soil > Wetlands > Peat | place... | reverse complement strand
CCGGTTCTGTTCAAGCGACTCGCGATAGGTTTTGCGCTTGACCTCGGCGGCGCGGTCGAGGACAGCTTCGACGGTGCCGAATTCCAGGATCAGATCGACGCTTCCCTTGTCGCCGATGCCGGGCGCGCCGGGAACATTATCGACCGCATCGCCGCGCAGGGCCATCACGTCAACAACTTTTTCCGGCGGAACGCCCAGCACTTCGACGACCTTGGCGGGGTCGAGGATGAGGTTGTCTTTCTGCGGGTTGAGAATCTTCACCGTGGGCGTGACGAGCTGCATCATGTCCTTGTCGCCACTGACGATGAAGACCTCGTGCTGCTGCTCGGCGGCCTCGCGGGCCAGGGTGCCGATGACATCGTCGGCCTCAAATCCTTCCGCCTCAAGGATGGGAATGCGGAGAGCTTCAAGAGCGCGACGGATATAGGGAATTTGCCGGCGCAGGTCTTCGGGCATGGAGGCGCGATTGGCCTTGTAGCCGTCGTAGCTGACCTCGTCGAAGGTTTGGGTTTTGCCGTTCCACTTGCGCAGTGGGCCCATAGTGCGGGCGCGCTCGTCGCGGAAGACTTCGCCGCTGACGTCGAAGACCGCCGCAAAGTAGAGCGGCGAGAAGTCCTGGCGCAGCTTCTTGATCATGTTGACGAAGACGTAAATGGCCGCGGTGGGCAAGCCGTCGCGTGTGGACATGGGCCGCGAACGCTGCATGGCGTGATAGGCGCGGAAGATGAACGACATGGTGTCGAGCAGGAAGACGGGCGGCTTGGATTGGTCAGGCACGCTACAGAGTTTAGCAGGGAGCAGTTCGTAGCGAACAGTTCGTAGCAGACAGTTCGTAGTTCGTAGTTCATAGTTCGTAGTTTCCCGCTGCCTGTATGGCGAGATCGGGCTTGGTTGGTTCCCGGGCAAGTTGAAGGGCAACTGGGAACTTATAACTGTGAACTACGAACTGTGATCTGTGAACTGCCTACGCGATGAACATGCAGTCGCCGTAGCTGAAGAAGCGGTATTTCTGCTGGACTGCGTGGGCGTAGGTGGCGAGGACCTGCTCGCGGCCGGCGAAGGCCGAAACCAGCATGAGCAGGCTCGATTGCGGCAGGTGGAAGTTGGTGAGCAGTGCGTTGACGAGGCGAAACTGGAAGCCAGGGGAGATGAAGATTTCGGTTTCTCCGGAGTGCGGTTGTAGAGGGTTGCCTTTTGCTTCCAGTGCACAGTGTTCGAGGGTGCGAACCACCGTGGTACCGGCGGCAACAATGCGCCGACCTTCGGCAGCGGCGCGATTGATAGCCTCCGCTGTTTGAGCAGACAGAGTGTAGCGTTCGCGGTGAAGGCGGACATCCGCGAGCAGGTCGACACGGAGCGGAGCGAAAGTGCCGAGGCCGACGTGCAGCGTGAGGCGGACGATTTTTACGCCGCGTGCCGCGAGGGCTTCAAGAATTTGCGGCGTGAAGTGGAGGCCGGCGGTGGGAGCGGCTACGGAGCCTCGTGCGACAGAATAGACGGTCTGGTAGCGTTCGCGGTCGGTGGCTGCATCGTCGCGATGGATGTAGGGCGGCAGCGGCATGTGGCCGATGCGATCGAGGACGGCGTAGAAGTCGGGGACCGGTTCAAAGCGGAGGAGGCGGTCGCCAAACTGGCCGCGTTCGAGGACTTCGGCTTCAAGCTCGATGGTTCCGTCTGGCGCGAAAAACTCCAGACGCTCGCCGATGGCTACCTTTCGACCTGGGCGGACCAATGCGCGCCAGAGGTTTTCGGTTTCCGATTGCCGCTTACGGTTCTCGGTATCCCAGGTCCCAGAATCGGGACCTGGGCCACCCAGCTTGTGTAGGAGAACCGGCTCGGTGAGCATGACTTCAATGCGTCCGGTGGGCTTTTCGCGTTCGCGGCGCAGGGTGCGGCGGGCGTAAAGGCGTGCGGGAATGACGCGGCTGTCGTTGAGGACCAGCAGGTCGCCGGCGCGGAGCTGTGACGGTAGTTCGGAGAATTTCGAGTCTCGAATCGCGCCGGTCTCACGGTCGAGGACCAGCATGCGGCTCAGGCCGCGTTCGGCGGGCGGCTCTTGCGCGATCAGTTCCGCGGGCAAATCGAAGTCGAAGTCGGTGACGCGGAGACCGGCTGCGGGTTGACCTTCTCCGCTCACGATGCGGCCTTTCCAAAGTAATCGAGGGCGCGGAGACGCGCACGCTCCAGGGCGGCATTGAGTTCTTCGCGCTTGGGTTCGAATTGGTCTGGAGGGAGATCGGCCGGGACGTGAACCCACTGCGCCCAACTGACGCAGATGCGCGTAAATGGCTTGGGCACCAGGAAGCGGTCCCATGAGGGCAGAGTCCATGCGCGCTCCGGCAACAGGTAAAACGAGCCAATGGGTGCGCCGGTCATCTGCGCCAGTTTGATGGGGCCCATCTTGGTTTGATAGATGGGGCCGCGAGGGCCGTCGGCGGTGAAGATGGCGGTGCGGCCAGTCTCAAGGATGTTGGCCAGACCCAGCAGCCCCTCGCGCGCGCCGCGGGAACTGGAGCCGCGCACGGCATCGAAGCCCCACATGCGCAGGGTGCGGGTGATCAATTCGCCGTCGAAGCTCCTGCTGATGAGAATGACGGCTTTGGAATAACGGAAGTAGACCGTGCAGGGGAAGACGCACTGGTGCCAGAAGCAGAAGATTTTGTTGGGAGACTTTTCGCCGTAAACAATGGGGACCACGCCCTCTTCGGCGATGACTTCAAAGCGCCAGGTGCGGCTGACGATCCACAGCATCACGGTGACGGCGCGCGGGACAACGGCCAGGATGAGGCGCTGAATGAGGGTGAATCGTGGTATCCCAGGTCTGAAACGCGAGACCTGGGGCACCCGGCGTTGTGTTGGGTCGGCGGTCACTGTTTCAATTCTAGCTGTAGCGAATCCAGCGGATCAGTTCGGGCAGCGTGGCGCGTTTGCCATACATGAGGATACCCACGCGGTAGAGGCGCGATGAGAACCAGAGCGTGGCCCAGATGGCAACGAGCATGCATAGAATCGACGCCGCGAATTGCCAGAAGGGCGGCATCTGCGAGCCCATGCGCAGCATCATGATGATGGGCGCGGTGAACGGAAACAGCGACGCGGCGATGGAGAGCACGGAGTTGGGATTGTTGACGATGAAAACGATGAGGCCAAAGCTGAGCCATACGGGCACGGCAGCCAGGGGCGTGTACATCTGCAGTTCCTGCTCGGTTTCGCAGGTTGCCGCGAGGCCGGCGAACATCGATGCATTGAGCAGGTAGCCGAGCACAAAATACGTGGGGAAGACCAAAGCTTCAACCCATGAGAAGTGGATAGAGAGAGTGCCGGCGAGGATGGGCCCGGCAAGCGCGGAGCCGGCGAGAATACCTCCCGCGACCGCCCAGATAAGAATCTGGGTCAGCCCCACGGCGCCGGCGCCGATCAGTTTTCCGGCCAGCATGTCACTGGGTTTGGCGATCGCCAGCATCACCTCAAAGATGCGCGAGGTCTTCTCCTGAATGATGGAGCGGGCCACGTTGAGGCCGTAGATCATGGTGCTCATGGTGAGCAGAATGGCCATCAGATAGCCTTTGTAGAACGAGCCCATGGCGTTGCTTTTGACTTCCCTGCCCTCTTTGTCCACCTGCCGGGTTTCAACATCGATGTCTTTGAGCAGGGCGTCAACGTCGCCGACCTTGACACCGGTGGCGGTGAGGCGCTCGCGGACTACGGCGTGGTTGAGCGCCGATTCGAGCCTGGAGTCGGTGATAAAGTCGCCGGAGGTTTGCGATTCGTAAACAGCGGTGGGCGCCTGGCCGGGGGTGGTTTCAATCCACAGGAAACCGTCGATGGCTTTGGTGCTTACCCGATGAACAAGAGCGGTGCGATCTTCGGGCTTGGCGGGGGCCAGCACATCCACGGTCGACCCCGCGGTTTTGCTATCCAGCAGGCGAGCGCGCACTGCATCGGCAAGCGCTGCATCGGAGGAGGCGACGACCAGATGCTTGCCACCTGCAGAGCCGCGGCCAGCCATGTACATGATGCCGATGATGAGGCCGAAGAGCAGCGGAACAGCGATGGTGGAGAGGCGGAAGGCGCGGCCGCGAATCTGCTCAAGATATTCACGCCGGGCAATGAGAGCTATGTTATGCATCGGATTTGCCTCCCACGGTCTGGATGAAAATCTCTTCAAGCGATGGCTCGACCAACTCGTAGCGATAGATGGTGGCCATGGCGGCGGCCTCATGCAGCAGCTTCTGCGCGTCACCGTGCGGCTTGAGCTTGATTTCCGCGTGGCCGGAGAAATTGTTCGCTTCGGCGATTTCGTCGCTCTTCAGGAAATCCGCACTTCCTTCAAATTCGACGATTACGCGGTTGCGCTCGTAAGTGGCCTTGATCTCGCGCATCTTTCCGGCCAGCACCGCCTGGCCGTTGTTGATGAGGCAAATGGTGTCGCAGAGCTTCTCGACCTGGTCCATGCGGTGGGTTGAAAACAAGATGGCCTTGCCTTGCGCCTTGAGGTCCAAAAGGGTGCGCTCGACGAGGACTGCGTTTACGGGATCGAGGCCACTGAAGGGCTCGTCCATCACGATGAGGCCCGGATCGTGCAGCAGCGAGGCGATAAATTGGATCTTTTGCTGCATGCCCTTCGAGAGTTCTTCTGTTTTCTTCTGCAGGGTCTCGGCAATCTCCATGCGCTTGGCCCAGTCAATGGCGCGGCGGCGCGACTCTTCCGGTGTAAGGCCGTGCAGTTCGCCGAAAAAAACCAACTGGTCAATGACCTTCATCTTCTTATAAAGGCCGCGCTCTTCGGGCAGGTAACCGACCCGCTCAAGGCTTTTGCGCTCGAAGGGTTTCTCGAAGAGGCTGATGCTTCCCGAGTCGGGGATGGTGATGCCCATCATCATGCGGATGGAACTTGTCTTGCCCGCTCCGTTGGGGCCGAGCAAGCCGAACATCTGGCCAGCTTCGATAGAAAGACTCAGGTTGCTGACTGCAACTTTGCTCTCGTAGGCCTTGGTAACTCCCGCGAGCTCGACAACTGGCATGGGTTCTCCCGCCGCTCAAATTTGCTTTGGATCAAGATAGGCCGAAGAGGCCAGCCCAAAGGGAAAGTGTAGCAAAACCTGCGCCTGCACAGTGAGTTGTAAAGGTATACCGGACGAAATGGGAAGAAGTTCCCCTTTGCGCGCACGAACGAAACTTCCCAATCGCCGACGATCCAACCACAATGCCCATTCGCCACCATCATCCTCCAACCACAGAAGTGTCATCCTGAGCCGCGGCGAAGGATCTGCGGTTGTTTCTGACAGTCTCAAAGTAGCGTTACATCCGAGTCGCCGACCACTCAGGCGTAGCTCGATTCCTCGCCCAATCGGCGCCTCACGCTAAGGAGACATGCATCAAATGTGGCCATTGCGTTCGACTCTGCTTAATCTCGATTGACATCTGTCGACCTTGTTGCAGTACCCGCATCAATCTCTTTCAGCTTCCTTTGCGACCGCATTAAGGAAAGTATGCAAAAGACCAAGATAAGGAGATTGAAAGCTGCACCCACTGATCGAGGCAGCAGTGGACCACCCTGTGTTGTCAGCACCCCGTATCCTAAAAGAACAGAGAATGCTGCGATAAGTTTCTTCATGGCGCGAATGTTTTTGACGCATCGATCTTGATCGATTGCTTCTGTCGGAACGCCACTGGCGATTTGTTCTCTTCGGAAATCTTCGACTGACCGTTGCCACAACCTGATCAAAGAAAAAAATACGGCGAACATAGTGATCGACCAGATCAAACCTGCCACGGCAAATCCTCGCGGCGATAGACCACCTTTTACGAATATCCAGACCATGAGCAGCAACACACACGCGCCACCGCCCGCAGTAGCGTAGAACCGTTTAAGGAAAGCGGATTTATCCATGGTCAATCATTTTATCCGCTTCATTGGCCGTATTACCGCCAATGCGGAACTTTGCCAGATTCTCCCCGGGGACAGCCTCCGCCTTCCGCTCGGACTGGCCAGCAAAGAAGTCCTTTGCGTGGCAGCAAAGCACTTTATGCGACGACGAGCACTCTACGCAAAACTTGCGGAGAATAGAGGTCCTATTCTCCGCATGTCTGGGCTGAGCCGCCGGCAACCTCCCATTGTCGCGCTCTTTGTTTAGACGACCTTCATTTTTTCCGGATCCCAGTTGATCACGGCACTCTTCTCGATGCTCATGTTGCTGAGCAGGGCGGCTCCGGCGGCGCGGAAACCGAAGACGGCGTCTTCGGTTACCGGTTGGCGGCTGCGGACCGAAGCAAAGAAGTTCTTGAAGTGGTCGTAGACGTCGCTATAACCGTCAGGAGCCACATACTTCTCGAAGCCCACCGGCGGCGCCTGTTCAGGATGCTTGGCGGGATACTTCTTGTTGTATGCATCGGTAAGCTGTTTCTGCATGTCGAAGGTATACGAGCCAATCGCCAGCCCCGGCTCTGTCTCCCGCGGCACACGATTTACGCTCACATAGTTGCCGCCGATCTCGATCGTGCCTTCCGAGCCGGTAAAGATCAGACCTTCGCTCTCTTCGCCGCCATCCACAAAGTTCACGCGCAGCGCCAGGTTGAAGTCCTTGTAGTCGAACAGGCCGAGCATTACATCTGGAACGTCCCGGCCGTCTTTCCAATATCTCAGCCCGCCTGTCGCCATGCCCCGGCTGGGCCCATGCGAACCGGTAATGAAATGCGTGCCGCTGAAGAGATGAACAAAGAGGTCACCAGCTACACCCGATCCGTAGGCCTTCCACTTGCGCCACTGGAAGAAGTGCTCGGGGTTCCAGGCAATCTTGGGGGCTGTGCCCAGAAAGCGCTCCCAATCGCAGGTTTCCGTCGAGGCATCCAGCGGAATGGTGTAGCTCCACGCGCCCATGGTGGAGTTGCGATCCCAGTGGGCCTGGACCATGTTCAGCTGGCCGATGGCGCCCGAGGCAAGCAGTTCCTTGGCCTTGAGGTAAATCAACGAACTGACGCGCTGGCTGCCCACCTGGAGAATGCGCCCGGTCGATTTCGCCGTCTCAATCATCTCGGGCCCATCGCTGTAGAGGTGAATCATCGGCTTTTCGCAATAAACGTCCTTGCCGGCCTTCATGGCATCGCAAGAGGCCTTCATGTGCCAGTGGTCGGGCGTGCCGATGATGACCGCGTCAATGTCTTTGCGGGCCAGAATCTCGGCATAGTCGCGGGTGGTAAAGAGGTCTTTGCCCCAGAGTTCCTTGCTGTGCTCCAGACGTCCGTTGTAGCAGTCGGCCACGGCCACCAGCTTGACGCCGGGAACCTGGATGGCTTCTGCGGTAATTCCCTGCCCCCGCCAGCCCGCGCCAATCAGCGCGACCTGGATTTTGTCGTTTGCCGAAACCGGCCTGGCCGGCTCGGCCTGTCCCGCGGCCAGCGCGAAGAGCCTGGGTCCCAACATGGTCCCGGCTGTTGCCGCGCTTGCTGCCCTCAAAAATCCCCTGCGATTCATTTGGTTCACTTTTAGCCCCTCCGGCTTGGTGTGTTTTCCGACGCATACAACGATACACGGGGAGGGGGAGGGTTGGGGCGGAGTGGCGCGGTTAGCTGCTTGACGTTGAACGCGACGCAGCCTATCATCTTTTCATGATCCGGAGTTTCAAGGACCTCGACACTGCGGAACTGGCTCAGTTGGGGACCAACCGGCGATGGCGCAGCATTGAAAGCGTGGCTCGGCGCAAACTCAACCGCATGGATGCGGCTACACGGCTGGACGATCTCCGCGAGCCCCCAGGAAATATGCTGGAACCGTTGAGAGAGAAGCGGCGCGGTCAATACAGCATCCGTATCAACGATCAATTTCGCATTTGCTTTGTGTGGAAGGAGGATGGAGCCTATGACGTTGAAATCGTCGATTATCACGGGGAGCCAAAAAGGGGGAAATAGGGTGCCCCTGGTACCTCTGATTCGTCCCGCCCATGGATGGAATTATCAGTACGTGACCACGTCGCCGGGAGAGATGCTGGCGGAGGAGTTTCTCAAGCCGTTGGGCTTGAGTCAGAACCGGCTGGCGATGAGCATTCATGTGCCATCCACGCGGATCGGTGAGATTGTGCGCGGCAAGCGCGCGATCACTCCCGACACGGCTCTGCGCCTGGCCCGCTTCTTTCAGAACAGCCCGGAGTTCTGGCTCAATCTCCAACAGATGCACGACCTGACCAAAGCCAAACTCGCCTTGACCAAGACCATTGAAGCAGAGGTGCGGGTCTACGAGCCGACGGCGGCTTAGGGAACCTCGGCATAAGCTAGGCTTTGTGTCAGGGCACGACTTCAGTCGTGCCGCAAGTGCCGTAAAATATGCCGAGCTTTAGCCCCTGCGGCCAGATGCTCCCGGTCCTGATTTTTGGGACCTGGGACCTCATACCGCTCGACACACGAAGGCGCGAGATCCGTTTACCCTAGCATCGGATCGTTTTCTTTTTCTGCCCGACGCGTCCCATGGCCTCAATCTTCTCAATGCATTCGGTGGCCAAAGGCACCTTGCAGGCGGTCTCGCCCATATCCACTTTCACCGCGCCGATCTGGCGGGCGGTGGCCTTGGCCTGCTTCAACAAGGGCTTCACGTAGCTCCCCACGGAGATGACAAAGGTATTCATGGTGTAGCGGACGCGGTTGGGGGTGGTGTGGGCCTGCTTGACGGCGGTATCGAGCAGGCTCTGGATCTCTTCGAGGTCAAGCTCCTCATCCGGCAGCAGGGATACCAGGCCGGAATAGGTTGACCAACCGGCAGCGGCAATGTGCTCCTTCTTTGACTTCATCCACTTAAGAGCCAGGGCGCGGCCGTTCGGGTTATCCACCGCGAGCCAGGGAACCGTGTATTCGGCGATCATCTGGAGGCCGTCGGCGCCCTCCGCCCACTGGTTCAGCTGGTCGCGGGTCAGCTTGGCTCCGTCGGTTACCATGCCGGCCAGGTACATCGCTTCCATGATGCCGGTCGCGTAAAGCTCGCAGGCCAGGGCCTGCTGGCCCTTGATGGTCTTGGCGATGGCCTTCATGTCGGCGGTGCTGACGCCGAGGATACGAGCGGGGTCCATGCCGTGACGAGCGTAGATTTTGCGGGTCTGCTCTTTGCCTTTGCTCTTCAGCTCGGCCATGATGCTGGTTGCGGTGGGCATGGAAAACTCCTAGAGGGCCTGGCGGGGTCGGTCCTGGGCCATAAAGGACAAACCTATGAGCACTATAGGCGTCTTGCTTTTGCGCAAGAGCAAAAGACTGCGAGACACCCGGCGCCGGAGGTCTAAAGCGGGCTTTTTCGACCGAAACGTGCTTGAATCTCGTCGCAGAAAATGCTAGAACTTCTTTCCGACGTGGAGGATACAGGGCTGGCATAATTGCTCATGGCCAATTCAGAGCATCTTACCATTCTGAAAGAAGGCGTAGAGGTTTGGAATCAATGGCGTGAGGAGAACCCGACGGTCAAGCCAGACTTCTGGACAGCCGAGCTCCGGGACGCACAGTTGGAACGTGCAAACCTCAGCGGTGCAGACCTCAGCCTAGCGGACCTCGATCAGGCTAATCTATACATGGCGGACCTTATCGAGGCAAATCTCCAAGGTGCGACGCTCCGGAGAGCAAACCTCCGAGAGGCGAACCTTCGTATGGCGAACCTCCAAGAGACCCATCTCCGACAGGCAAACCTAAGCGGGGCCAGTCTCGAACAAGCGGACTTCAGAGGAGCATCTGTTGCTTACACGACCTTCGCCGAAGTCAATTTGAACGGAGTAAATGGGCTAGATTACGTTGTGCATCGCGGACCATCGAGCATAGGTATCGATACAATCTACAAGTCAAATGGCAATATCTCGCAGACCTTTTTGCGTGGCGCAGGTGTTCCCGATGTCTTCATTACATACATGAAAGCCCTGAATTTCACAGGAATTGAATTCTATTCGCTTTTCATCAGCTACTCAACACAGGATCAGGAGTTTGCTGAGCGTATCCACGCCGACCTCCAGTCCAGAGGAGTTCGCTGCTGGTTCGCTCCCCTCCAACTACGCGGAGGAGATTGGCTAGATGGACAGCTGGAAGGAGCCATTCGTGCTTATGACAAGCTATTGTTAATCATCTCTGAGACCAGCATGGCGAGCGACTGGGTAAAGTGGGAGATATCCAATGCCCTCACTCGAGAAGAAAAGGAGGGTAAGCGCGTTCTATTTCCAATTAGGCTATGTTCTTACGAGAAGCTAGACGAATGGAAATGTTCCGGCAGATATCCGGGCAGTGACTTGGCTCCAGCTATTCGCAGGTATTTCATCCCCGACTTTAGCAACTGGAAGAACCACGACTCCTACAAGCGTCAATTGAACAACGTGATTGACGCCCTTCAGGGCAAGAGCGCTGCATCTTCGGTTTAACCATCCTCCATTCGCCCCCGGCTGCTGCAGGGTTGTAGCATTCGTATGTGCCCTCCCTCGACACTCCGATCATGTACGTCCGCGGTGTCGGCCCGCGAGTGTCGGAGATGCTCGCCGCCAAGGGCATCCAGACCGCCGAGGACCTGCTCTACCACCTTCCTTTTCGCTACGAAGACCGCCAGAATCCGCGCTCACTGGATGAACTGGTGCCCGGAGAGACGGCCAGCGTTATCGCCGAGGTGCGCGGCTCGGCGCTGCTGCGCACCCGCCGCATGCCCATCTTCGAACTGACCGTGGGCCAGGGTAACCGGGCGCTGAAGTGCATCTGGTTCAACGGGACCTACCTCCAAGGCAAATTTCTTGCCGGGCAGACGGTGGCCGTCTACGGCAAGGTCGAGCCCTCACGGACGACCAGCAATCTCAAGATGATTCAGCCGCAGTTTGAGGTGCTGCCCGACGCCAGCGCCGACGCCGAGACGCGCCTGCTTGAAGTGGGCCGCATCACGCCGGTCTACGAGTCGCTGGGCGGCGCGCGGCTGGCCTCGCGGTGGCAACGGAAGACCATTTTCAATCTGCTGGAGGCCTTGCGTGGGGCGGTTCCCGAGTGCCTGCCCCGTGACCTGCTGGCGCGTCTGTGCATGCCTGACCGCGAGACCGCGCTGCGCGAGGTGCATTTTCCGCCTGAAGGCACGCCCTTTCCGCAGTTGCAAAGCTGGTCCACGCCCTCGCACCGGCGGCTGATCTTCGAGGAGCTGTTTTTCCTGGAACTGGGCCTGGAGCTCAAACGCCGGCGCATGCGCGTGCGGCCGGGCATCGCCTTTTTGCTCGGCGACAAGGAGCGCGAGGCCATACGCGAAGTGCTGCCGTTCCATCCTACGAAGGCGCAAAAGCGGGCGCTGGGCGAGATTGTGGGCGACATGCGGGCCGCGAGCCCGATGCGGCGTTTGTTGCAGGGGGACGTGGGCTCCGGCAAGACGATTGTCGCCCTTCAGGCCATGCTGGTGGCCATGGAGAACGGCTACCAGGCGGCGCTGATGGCGCCCACCGAGATTCTGGCCACGCAGCATTTTCTTGCCGCCCGCAAGCTGCTGGAGAAGTCGTCGCGCAGCCCGCGCATCGTGCTGCTGACCGGATCGCTGGACGAGGACCGCAAGCGGCGCACACGGGGACTGATCAACCGGGGCGAGGCGCAATTAGTGATCGGGACGCACGCGCTGATTGAGGAGAAGGTCGAGTTCGACCGGCTGGGGCTGGTGGTGGTGGACGAACAGCATCGCTTTGGCGTGCTGCAGAGGTTCAAGCTGATGAAAAAGCCCCGGCCTGATGGGAGCGAGGGGGCGGAACCGGACGTGCTGGTGATGACCGCGACGCCGATTCCCCGGACGCTTGCGCTGACCCTCTACGGCGACCTGGAGGTGAGCGTGCTGGACGAACTGCCACCGGGCCGCACGCCGATTGTGACCCGCCGCGTAGACGGCGAAAAGGCTCCTGAGGTGTGGGAGTTCATTCGCAAGCAGGCAGCTCTCGGGCGGCAGGCTTACATTGTTTACCCGGTGATTGAAGGGACCAAAGACGACCAGCCGGAGCTGGATTTTTGCCAGGATGACCCGGAAGCGGGGATCCAGCCGCCGCCCCCACCCGCCCGCAGGTCTGGTTCAAAAAGTAAAGGAGCAGAGCTCTTTCCGAAGGCGGCGCAAGAGGCCAGCCCGGGCGCCAAATCCGGTCTGAGATCGGCTGTGGAAATGTACGAGAAGCTGCGCACCGGGCCGCTGAGCGGGCTGCGCGTGGGCCTGCTGCACGGCCGCCTGGATGCCGATGAGAAAGAAATCATTATGCGGCGCTTCCAGCGCGGCGAGATTGACGTGCTGGTGGCAACCACGGTGATCGAGGTAGGTGTGGACGTGCCCAACGCCACGGTCATGGTTGTGGAGCATGCGGAGCGTTTCGGCCTGGCGCAGTTACATCAACTAAGAGGCCGAGTGGGCCGTGGCGCGGCTAAGAGCTACTGCATTCTGATTACCGGGCCGAAGGTCTCTGAACAGGGCGAACAGCGGCTGAACGCCATGGTTCGCACCCAGGACGGGTTTGAATTGGCAGAGCTGGACTTGACCCTGCGCGGGCCGGGCGAGTTTTTTGGCACCCGGCAGGCCGGGCTGCCCGACTTTCGGGTGGCCAACCTGGTGCGCGATAGAAAGCTGCTGGAAGTGGCCAAGCTGGAGGCGGCGCAGTTTGCCACCGCCCCCGACGCTGCGGTGACCGAGGCAGAGCGCGCCCGGGTGTGGGCGCAACTGAAAGATTCATGGCAGCGTCGCTACGGGCTGGTAGAGGCCGGGTAAAGGCTTCAGGCTGCTTCACGGGGGCGAGGGGTGTGCAGCATCTCCATCGGAAAGGTCTGGATTTCGAGGTCGACGCTGGCTATCTCTCCGCCGCAATCGCGCTGGTGGCTGCGGGTGCATTGGCACAGCTCAGTAAAGCGAATATGGCCGCTCTGGCTCAGCTCAAGGCCGGCGGCAATCAACAGGCTGTAGATCTCTACGCAGGCCTGGCGCTCAAACTCGAACAGCATGTTGACCATGCCGGTATCGTTCGCTCCGCGGCTCAGCACCCAGCCCCCGCAGCCGAGGATTGCACCGGTGAGGGTCTGGACCAGGCGCGCCGGCTCTTCGATGGAGATGGCCTTCATCTGCATCGCCCACGGAACATTCATGGTCTGTGGCGCCTCGAACTCGGGCATAATCAGCCTCACAATGGTCTTATCGGAGCCTGCGGGAAGAGCTTAACGATTGTGCCGGAGTCGAACGGCCTTGACCGTCTTTGACACACCCCCGGGCCACATCGGGAGGCGACAGTACCCGGCGCTGGTAATTGGAGATGGGAGGAGCGGACGATGCAAAGGCAACGGAATGATTTAGCTTGATAGACATCATGATTGTGGGCTCCGGTATCGATATGGTGGAAATCCCGCGCATTCAGCAGTCGGTGGATCGCTATGGGCAGCGCTTTCTGGACCGCATTTATACCGCGACGGAACAGGCCTACTGCCTGCGCAAGCGGAAGGCGGCCGAGAGCCTGGCTGCTCGTTTTGCAGCCAAGGAGGCAGGCGCCAAGGCGCTGGGAACCGGCATCAGCTATGGCGTGAATTGGCTGGAGATCGAAGTAGTTCGCGAGCCCAGCGGTAGGCCGACGGTGCACTTTCACGGGCGTGCCGCCCAGATTGCCTCCCGCCTTGGGGTAATCCGGGCAGCCCTGTCCATCACTCACACAGACGACCTTGCTCTGGCCAGCGTGGTGCTGGAAGACGGGCGTTAGTTCGCTCATTCTGCTATCCTCTAGGCGCCGGGGGTCTTTGATTGAGCCGGCACTTTTTGCAAAGGGAGTTGCGTGCCAAGCCGCAAAGAAATACAGTGGTCTCAATTGAGAGTCGGAGCACTGGTTCTGGCCGCCACGGCGGTACTGATCGGGCTCATTTTTCTCATGTCCGGCTCAACGGGCGGGCTGTTTGCGCGCAAGCTGCTGTTGCGCTCCTACTTTGGGAATGCGGCGGGACTGAAAGACGGCGCGCCGGTGACGCTGGATGGCGTGACCATCGGCAACGTGATCCATGTGCGCGTGATGCCGGAACGCAACCCCACACCAGTTGAAGTAACCATGCGGGTCGACGCGAAATACCAGCGAGCCTTGCACCTGGACTCGACCGCCATGATTGCCCAGGCCGGAGTTTTGGGCGACAGTTACATTGACTTGAGTTCGACCCGCGCCTACGGACCGCCCCCGCACGAGAACGATGAGCTCAAGGCGTCGGGATCTCCCAGTATTCAGGACGTGATCCGCACCAGCGACGAATCGATCGTGATGTTGCAGGATTTGATGCGCAAGATTGGGACGCTTGTCGATACGCTGAACTCCAAGCGCGGCACCGCAGGCCTGTTCCTCAACGATCCCCAGCTTTATACCAAGCTGGGACGCATTGCAGACAATCTCGGAGTCATTACGGATAATATGGCCCAGGGCAAGGGATCGCTGGGCAAGTTGGCCACCGATGACACGCTCTACACGCGCGCCAATTCGGCCATCGACCGGCTGGACAAGATCGTAACCGGCCTGGACGAAGGCAAGGGCACCGCCGGCAAATTGCTGAAGGACGACACGCTCTATAACAACTTGAACTCTGCCGTGGCCAACACCAACCAACTGGTGTCGGAAATTAACGCCGGCAAGGGAAGCATTGGCAAACTGGCCAAGGACCCCGAATTCGCCGCAAAACTGGACGACACCGTCACCCGCCTGGATACGCTTTTGAAAGGCGTTGAAGAGGGCAAGGGGACGCTGGGCCAACTAGCGCAGAACCGGGCGCTTTATGACCATGCCGACCAGACTCTGGACCAGGCGCAGCAACTCGTAAAAGGCATGCGCGATGACCCGAAGAAGTATTTGGTGATCCGGTTGAAGCTGTTTTAGGCGCCCCATCCCGCGAATCAGGCATCAGGCGCAAGGCACGCTCGAGTCACTTGCTTGCTGGCTCGCCGGCCTGCCAACCTGCTGCCCCCGAAACATCTTCCAGAACTCAACAAAGCTCTTGAGCCGCACTACCTGGAAGTAGTCGCTGGCGACAAGATAGAAAACCGTTGCCAGGAAATAAATGACGTGCATGGCGCCCGACCCCAGTTGGTCGCTGAAAGGCAGCGGAGCGGCAGAGAGCACCATGGCCAGCACCACCAGCGCCAGGTTCACGATGCCCATCACCAGATTGATTTCAACCAGCTTGCCGGTAAAGGCCTTTCCCAGCCGTAGACTTCGTCCAAGAGAGGAAAGCGCGGAGCGCTTCTCAAGCAACATCAGCAGCGGCGCAATGGAGAGCGCCCAACTGATGAGCGCCCAGAGGGTGAAGAACACCAGCGTCAGGAAGATGGTCCATCCAGCATAGCCCACCAGGTCGGGTTCGCCGTCCGGCGTAATGTGGGTGGCGGCCACCCACTGGATGGACCGGAACCAACCCCAACAGGTGCCGGCCAGCAGAATCAGAAATGCGGCCTGCATGGCGATCATCTCTACGGGGCGAAGGCGCAGACTGGGCTCCAGGCGCTTCAACACCAGGCTGCGACCCAAACCGGAAAAGATGACCCAGCCCAGAGCGGCCACCGGTAGCAGCCAACGCAAAACACCCATCACGTGCGGCTGGTAGAGATCCCATGCGTCGGTGAGTTGCACGACAGCCACCCAGGGATTTTGCGGGTCAAAACTTGCGAGGCCGGCTGATTCGAGCGGAAGAACCCCGAGGATGTGCTTGGCCTGAACGGCGCAAACGGCGAGCAGGGGAATGCCAAAAACCCAGCGCCAGGCGATTTCGATGGCAGTGAGCGACGGCCGCGCGAAGACCCAGGCCATCTGGCCGACAAGCGATTGAGTCCCGCGCAGAGCCTGCGCCATTCAACACCTCACAAACACGGCCGGTCGAGTTTTGTGGTATCCCACCCTAGCCGCAAAAACAAGAACGCGGCGAGGGTGGGGCACCCGGATTTTCCGGCTACTTCACCACCAGGTTAACCAGCTTGCCGGGGACCACAATCACCTTAACCACGCTCCTGCCCGCAGTGCGCAACACTACCTTTTCGCCGGCCAGGGCCGCGGCCTCGATGGCCCTGGGCGTGGCGTCGGCGGCAACCCGCACCACCTGGACCAGCTTGCCGTTGATCTGCACCGGGATCTCAAGCTCGTCTTCCTTTGCCAGCTCAGGATCGCTAACTGGCCACGGAGCGCGGAGCACTGCGCCTTCCTCGCCCAGTTGCTGCCAAAGTTCGGCAGCCAGATAAGGCGCGAAGGGAGCCAGCAGCAACACCAGCGTCCGCAGCAGCTCATGGATCACCGGCGCAGGCACCTCGCCCGCGGCAAGCTGCGCGTCGGCGGCCTGGATGTCGTTGACCAGTTCCATGATGGCGGCCACGCAGGTGTTGAAGTGCCAGCGGCCCTCAAAGTCCAGCGTGATTTTAGCGATGGTCTGGTGCAGTTTCCTTAATAACCTGGCAGCTTCGCCGGCTTCGCCGTTTAGAGCTTTGGACTGGCTCTGTGCGGCCGAACGGGCGACGGGCGCGTACTTCGTCACCAGCCGCCAGACGCGGGCCAGGAAGCGGCTGACTCCGGCAACGCCGTCTTCCTGCCAGTCGAGATCGCGGTCCGGGGGGGCGGCAAACAGGGCGTACATGCGCGCGGCGTCGGCGCCGTAGCGGCCCACCATCTCGTCGGGGGAAACCACGTTGCCCTTGGACTTGGACATCTTGGCGCCGTCTTTGATGACCATACCCTGGGTGAAAAGCCGATGTGCCGGCTCGTCGTTGACGATCATGCCCAGGTCGCGCATCACCTTGGTCCAGAAGCGCGAATAGATCAGGTGCAGGATGGCGTGCTCCACGCCGCCGATGTACTGGTCGATGGGGAACCAGTACTTGACCACCTCAGAGCTGAAGGGCGCGGTGGAGTTCTTCGCGTCGGTGTAGCGGTAGAAGTACCAGCTTGAATCGACGAAGGTGTCCATGGTGTCGGTTTCGCGTCGCGCCGGGCCGCCGCACTTTGGGCACGTGGTGTGGAGGAACTCCGGCACGCGGCTGAGCGGTGAGCCGCCCTGTTGCGTGATTGCGATCTTCTCAGGAAGCAGCACCGGCAATTGATCGTCCGGCACCGGGACAATGCCGTCCTTGTCGCAATAGATCATGGGGATCGGCGTGCCCCAGTAGCGCTGCCGGCTGACGCCCCAATCCTTGAGGCGGAAGGTGACTTTGGCTTCTCCGAAGGCGCCTTGCACCGCGATCTTTTGGAGTTGCTTCTCGGCCTCGGCACAGGTGAGCCCGTCGTATTCGCCGGAGTTGACCAGTATGCCCTCTTCCGAGATGAAGGGCAGGGTCTCGGAGTCTTCGGAGGGATCGACGGGCCGGATGACGCGGCGGATTTCGAGGCCATACTTGGTGGCGAACTCGAAGTCGCGCTCGTCGTGGCCGGGAACACTCATGATGGCGCCGGTGCCGTAGTCGGCCAGGATGTAGTTGGCTACCCAGATGGGCACACGCTCGCCGTTGTAGGGGTTGAGCGCGAAACGGCCGGTGGGGATGCCGTGCTTTTCAATCGCGCCCAGGTCGCCGGCTTCGCGCGCTTTTTTCTGCTGGTCGAGCAGTTCCGCGACCTTGACTTTCAGCTCCGGATTTGTGGCCACCAGGGAGGCCACCAGCGCATGCTGCGGCGCCAGTTGCACGCTGGTCGCGCCAAAAATGGTATCCACTCGGGTAGTGAACACGCGGATGCGCACAGCTTTGTCATCCTGAGCGGAGCGCAGCGGAGTCGAAGGACCTGCGTTTTCTCCATTGGCCTCTTCCAGGAAGAAGTCGACCTCCGTGCCTTCGCTGCGGCCAATCCAGTTGCGCTGCATGGTGCGCACTTTTTCAGGCCAGCCGTCCAGCTTGTCGAGGCCGTCGAGCAGTTCCTGGGCGTAGGCGGTGATGCGGAAGAACCACTGCTCCAGGTCGCGCTGGTCTACGATAGTGGTTTCGTGCCGCCAGCAGCAGCCGTTCACCACCTGCTCGTTGGCCAGAACGGTAGCACATTCCGGGCACCAGTTGACCTTGCTCTTTTTGCGGTAGACCAGGCCCTTCTCATACATGCGCAGAAAGAACCACTGGTTCCAGCGGTAGTACTGAGGCAGGCAGGTGGTCACTTCGGTGGCCCAGTCGTAGCCCAGGCCGAGGCGCTCCATTTGCCGCTTCATGGCGGCGATGTTCGAGAGCGTCCACTCGCGCGGCGGGGTGTTGTTTTTGAGCGCGGCGTTCTCGGCGGGCAGGCCGAAGGCGTCCCAGCCCATGGGATGCAGCACGTTGTAGCCGCGCATCCACATGTGGCGCGCCAGGGCGTCGCCAATGGAGTAGTTGCGCACGTGGCCCATGTGCAATTGGCCGCTGGGATAAGGCAGCATCTCAAGCACGTAGTACTTGGGCTTGCCGCAGGAAACGGGCTCGGCCGCGTAGAGCGCGGGGTCCGCCGCCCACTTCTGCTGCCATTTGGGTTCAATTGTCGCCGGGTCGTAGCGCTGTTCGATCTCGTCTGCCATGTCACTCTAAGTGTAAACGGGGAGGCGCGGCCGGACGGGGATCAGGCGCGGCACGTCTTGAACAACATGCAGGTGGCTGGCTCGATGTTATTTCTTCGGCCGCGACTCCGGCGGCACCAACCCGGACACGCGGTAATAGACAACCAACTGGCCGTAGTGCTCGCCGGCGTGCTCGATCAGGCCCCAGGCGCCGTCTGAGATGCGTGCCTGCTGGTTGGCGAAGGGGTCGACAAACAGATCGTTCAACCCCGCATCGCCCTTGCTCTTGAGCAGCTCCGCGCCGTCGGCAAAGGACTTCTTCACATAGTCCACAACCGCCGCCTTGGTCTTGTATTCAGTCCGTTTCGGGTCGCCGGCCGGCGCTTTCAATCCCTTGGCCGGGTTGATGAAGTAGTAGTTGCTGCCGGCCGCGTGCAAAAGCTGCTCGGCAAAGGTTCGCTGGGCAGGTGCTGGCTTGAAGTCGTACTTGTCTTCGGGAAAGTCCTCGGCCATGGCGATGAGCTTGCGGCCAATGTCGTTCCACGAGTCCAGCACGGCTTTGGACGGGCTATCCGGCGGCTTGGGGGCGGCGTCTTTGGCTGGTGCGGCCTGCGCGCCTGCGATTTGGATATACAGCACAGCCAGCAGGGGGAGACCAAGAATCTTGCAAAGGGTCTTCATCAGGAAACCTCCGTTGAAGTAACTTGATCGACTTAGACCATAGCTCTTCAGACAGACGCTTTGCCATCGGATTATTGCGGGCGATTGTTTGCTGTGCGCCGAGTGATGGCGAGATAGTTGCAGGTTAGAGAGTAACTAATTGAGTTCAAATCGTGCGCCGACCTTCCCTCAGGGGCTAAAGCCCGCGCTTCTCTAACTTGGTTTGCGGCACGGCTAAAGCCATGCCCTTTCAAAACTACGGCCTATTTCGAGGTCCCCGAGCCTACGCGGATGCAACCAGGCTCTTGAGCACCCGCACGTTGCGCTCCTCGTCGCCGGGTTCATCCACCGGGGTTTCAGCAATGAAGGCCGAGTGGGCAAAGCGCGGGTCGTTCAGCAGCCGCCGAAACGGCTCAACCCCCATAGTTCCCTGCCCGATGTGCTCGTGCCGGTCGAGCTTACTGCCTCGCTCAGCCTTGGCGTCGTTCATATGCCAGACGCGAACCGCTTCAAGGGTGACGGTAGCGGCCGCTTGGCGCATGGTTTCTTCATAGCCCTCGGGCGTAACCAGGTCGTAGCCGGCAACGTGCGTATGGCAGGTATCGAGGCATACAGCAACTGGCGCACAAGGCTTGAGCCTCTCCACCAGTTCTGCGACCTGTTCAAACTTGCCGCCCAGCGAGAACTCGGCGCCGGCGGTGTTCTCAATCAGGATGTGAAAGGGCGTTCCCTGCCAGGCAAGTCCGTCAATGGCGCGGGTGATGGAGTCGGCGGCGAGCTTGAGGCCCTCGTCGCGCGTGAGGCCCTTCCACGAACCGGGATGCAGCACCAGGAACTCCGCGCCAAAGGTCAGCGCGCGCTCAATCTCACCGCGAAAGGCAGTGATGCTCTTCTCGCGAATATCTTCGGTCTGGCTGCAGACGTTGACCAGGTAGCTTGTGTGAATAACGAGGGGCCCCACATCGAGGGCCGAACGAAGTTCTTTCATGCGCTCGGCTTGCTTGGGGTCAACCTTGGGCGCGCGCCACATGCGCGGGCTCGAGGAGAAGAACTGAAATGTGTTGGCGCCAATCTCGCGGGCGCGTTCAACCGCGTTGGAAGCCCCGCCCGCCGTGCCCAGATGAATACCGATCCGCTTGGTCATGGGGATAGTGTAATGGTTTTGAGAGCGGCCATTGAGGTTCGTCGCTTCCCACCCTAGCGGCAAAAGCAAAGACGCCGCGAGGGTGGGGCACCCAACTCAACGGCAGATGAGGACGGCAGATTGAGCGTTGTGCTATCCCAGGTCTGAGAATCCAGACCTGGGGCACCCAGCTTTTGTGGAAATGATGCCAAGCCTAATCGTCATCATCATCCTTGGTCGTCTTCTTGCGCCGCTCGGTCAGCATCGCTGGGACCGGCTTGTTGCCCATCGCATCCTTCCACAGAATCACGTTCAGCTTTTGCGCGTCGGCGCGGTCGGCGTGGCGGAAGTCCATCTTCACGCTTTCGCCAGCGCCTGGAGCGGCCTTGGTATTCGCCGTATAAATGAGCCCGTTGTCGCGGTTCGCGTAGTTGGCGTTATAGGCCGGTTGGTCGCCGGGGCCGGTGAAGAGCGTTGAAATCATCGAACTGAAGGCGTCGTTGTTGTTCATTGGCGGCAGGCCCAGCAGCGTCTCCATGGTTCGAATCACGCTGACCGTCGAGTAGAAACGGCTGTCGACGAATGGTCCATGGGGCGCGTATTTGCTGACGACAATACCCAGGCTGCGATGCGCGTCCACGTGGTCTCCGCCATTCTGCGCGTCGTCTTCAAGAATGAAGAAGGCCGTCGAATCCCAGAAGGTCGAGTGCGAGATGGCTTCAACGGCGCGGCCCACGGCAAGGTCGTTGTCGGCCACTGACGATTTGGGCGTGGGCTTGCCGGGCGTGGTGCCGGCGGTGTGGTCGTTGGGCAGGCGCAGCATGACGAAATTCGGCATGGTGTCGTGTCCGTTCTGCAAATCAGCTTCCCACTGCTTCAAGTGGCGCAGGAAAATCTCCACGCGCACCTGGTCGGGGACGGTGAGTTCAAAGTCCGGAGCCTCGGCAGCGAAGTGGCCCACCAGCTCCGGCTTGGTAGCCACATTGGCGGCGATCAGCGGAATATCCCACGGCCATTTGTTGACGCCGCCGCCCCATTCATCGGGCAGCGGCTCACCGGGCGCAATGGCCTTGCGGGTGCAGTCGTGGCCCTGCATCAGCGGACCCATCTGCGGATCGGCGACGCGCTTCTCATTGCAAAAAGTGGTCGAGATGTACTCGCCGAAGTGGTAGTAGGTTTTGCCGTGCGCGGCCAGGTTGCCCCACAGGTAACCCGAAGCCGACTCGTTCACGTCGGCGATTTTTTGCAGCAGCGGATAGCCTTCAGCCACCGCGCCCTCGTAGTCGTAGCTTCGTTGCGTGCTGCGATAAGACTGCTGCCATGTCTTTTCGTTGTAATCGCTGTTGATGGCCGCCGTAGACCACACATGCCCGTCGCCGGAGACTTCGCCGGAGTCAAGGAAGTTGTCTAACACGCCGAATTGCAAGGCCAGCTTGTGCAGATTGGGCGTGATTTTCTCGCCATACATCGTCAGCCGAGGGTCGCCGTTGCCTACGGGCTTGCCGTTCTGCTTCAGGTCGCCCAAAACCTGGTCGTAGGTGCGGTTCTCCTTGATGATGTAGATCACGTGCTTGATGGGATTGGGCGCGCCGCCCGCGAAGGCGATCTTCTCTTCGGCGGCTTTCATGCGGTTGGATTCGATCACTACCTCGGTCGATTGCGGCAAGCTCTTCTCGATCGCCGCCGCGTCGATGGAGGCTAGAGAGCCGTGCAACAGCGTGGCAATGTAGGTGGTCGGGGTGTGGTACTTTCTCTGCTTCATCTCCGCTGTCTCGGGCTGGGCCATGTTGTTGGGGCCGGTTCCCTTCCCTTTGGCGGCGGCCACATAGAGCGTTCCACCCGAGGGTGCGGGAAGAAAGGCCATGGACATCGGCATCCAATCGGTGGGAACAAAGCCGATGGGCTCCGCCATCGCTTCCTTGGCTACCTTCGCAGTGAGCTTGGCCGTGTCGATTACCGCTATAGCGTCGCTGATGGCGTTGGCTACGTAGAGACGGCTGCCATCGGCGTTCACGGCCAGCGCCTCCGGCTCCGCGCCAAAGTAGCTCTGGTGGGGCAGGCGGGTGTCAAAGTAGCCCTTCACCGAGAACTGGCCGACGGCAATATTGACTGCCGCCACGGCATCGCGGTTTGCCAGTGCGACATAAAGCGTGCGGCCATCCGGCGAAAGCTCAAGCGCGCAAGGATGGGTACCCGGCTTGACTGGATCGGAAGGCTTGAGCAGGGGCAATTCGCGTTCCACCGCGAGCTTGATCAGGTCAAGCTCTACGACCTCCGAAGCGTTCCACAGCGCCACAAATGCGCGCGCGCCATCTTTGGTGACAGCCAGATCAATGGGATAGGTGCCGGGCACGGCATCGCTTTCAGAAAGATCGAAGCGGTGCTCGATGGCCCCGCTGGCCGCGTCAAGCAGCAACACATCGTCTGAAAGATTGCCGGCCACCAGCAACTTCTCGGCTCCGGCGATTGAAACCGCCGCGATGGCCGCGGGAAACGGCACCCCTTTATCGCCGTCCGTCTCGCCGATTAGCCTGGTCTTCCTGCCTGCCGCCAGTTGCTGAAGCGGCAAATGAATAAACCGCTCCGGCGCAATCTTGCCGGCGGCAAAGCTGTAGACCACCACGCCACTGCCGGTCTTGTCTTTGCCATCGCCGAGCGGATCGGAGAGCGATCCCATGCTGGCGTAAAGGTGGCTGCCATCCCGGCTGAAGGCCATTCCGGAATAAAGCGTCTGTTTGGCCACCCGCGCCAGCGTGCGGTCATCGGGAAAGTCGGTAACCACGCCGGTTCTGGTATCGAGTACGGCCAGCGACTGTTTGTACTGCGACTCGAAGGTCCCATACCCCGCGTTGACGGTAACCACGTAGCGCCCATCTGGCGAAACCGCCATGGACATGGGCAGGCTGTTCAAGCGCTGCGGGTGGCCGGGGATTTCGCCAATGAGTTGCTTGCTGGTGGGCAGGTCGATGGTCTGTGCCGCAACCGCGATGGCCCCAAGGGCAAGAGCCGCAACCGACAATAATTCCTTGGTCTGCATGGCAAAACCTTACCAAACTCAGGGACCTCTCTGCTTCACCAGATGGTTACAAACCGCCCTCGCTCCTGGGCGCTCGTAGGATGGCTTGCATTACCTTGGTGAGCTTGACCGTAATCATGCACTTTGCCGGGACTTTGGTTAGAATCTGCTCATGAACGAGCCTATCGATGTCGTTACGCGTCTGCTTTCCGACGTGATTCTGCCCAACTTGAAGACTGTCCAGAGAAGCCAAAGCGAGCAGATTGCCGCCAACGATCGCCTTGAGCAGGCGATCGACGAGTTGCGACTGCATCTTGACTCGCAGTTTGCCCACCTGGCGGCGCAATTAACGGCTTGCCGGGCAGAGGTGGCGGCCGCGCAGGCGGCGCTGAAAGCTGTGCAAGAGGGACACCAGCTGCCGGGCCGGAACACGATGATTCATTGAACTGCTGACGGCGTTTCTCTGCCGCCCGGCAGGCCAACGAGCCGGTGGCGCCTGCGATAATGCGGCCATGCGTACTGTGCTCACGGCAAAGAGGCTTTGGGACGGAACCCGTCTGCTCGACGACCCGATTGTGGTCATCGAAGACGGACGAATTGAATCGATCGGGACGTGCGGCTCGGACGAAGTTTCCCCGGCGACGCAGGTCTTGGATTTTCCTGGCGCCACGCTGAGTTCGGCGCTTTTTGACGTGCATACGCACGGCGCTGCCGGGCATGACGTGATGGAAGCCACGCCGGAAGCGCTGGCTGCCATCTGCACTTTTCTGGCATCGCGCGGGACGGGCAGCTTTCTTGCGACCACCGTCACCGCTCCCCTGGACGCAACCCTGCGTTCGCTTTCCGCGCTGGCCAAGCTGCTGTCTCAGGCACCGGTCGCGGGCCAGGCCCGGCCGCTGGGCATCCATCTGGAGGGGCCGTTTCTCTCCCATGCCAAGAAGGGCGCGCATCCGCCGGAGTATCTGCTGGCGCCCGACATTCCGACCTTCGACCGCCTCTATGAGGCCGCCGAGGGCCGAGTGCGGCTGATGACCCTGGCGCCCGAGTTGCCCGGCGCAGTGGAGTTGGCGGCGCACGCCACGGCGCGCGGAGTTCGCGTGTCGGTGGGCCACTCAAACGCCAATGCGGCTGAGACCCGCGCCGCCATTGCCGCGGGAGCGGTGAGCGCAACGCACACCTTCAACGCCATGCGTCCGCTGGACCACCGCGAACCCGGCATTCTGGGCACGGTACTGACCACCGACGAATTATTTGCCGAGTTGATTTGCGATGGCATCCACACCGCGCCGGAGCTGGTGAAGCTGTGGTGGCGGGCCAAGGGCCCGGCACGGGCGATTCTCATCACCGATGCCATGAGCGCAGCGGGCATGCCCGACGGGGAGTACCAACTGGGCGGCATGGCGGTCCAGGTGGCGGAAGGCCGCGCATTGTTGCCCAGCGGCGTGCTGGCCGGCAGCGTACTCACGCTGGACCGCGCGCTGGCCAATTTTATTGAGTTTACCGGGGCTCGACTGGAAGAGGGGCTGCGGCTGGCGACGGCCAATCCGGCGGCTATGACCGGCCTTGAGGATCAGGCAGGTTCGCTGGCTGTGGGAGGGCCTGCAAATTTGATTGCGGTGGATGGGAAGGGTGTGCTGGCGGAGGCAATCGTGGGCGGGAAACGAATGTTAGGCGCCTGATTTTTTGAAGGGATGAGTTGGGGTTTGTGGTATCCCAGGTCTCAAAATCGAGACCTGGGGCACCCAGCACCCTACGTCTGAGGTGCGACCCCACCCTAGTCACAAAAACAAATGTGTGACAAGGGTGGTGCACCCGGTTTAGCTGGCTATTTGCCGGCTGCTTTGGCCATCTGTTGCGCCCGCCACAAGGCGCCTTCGATGCCGTTCACTTCCGTCTGCCCGACGGGCATTTCCGGCGCGGCGGCTTTCAGGCCGGCGAAGAAGGCTTCGCGGACGATGCGCACCTTGCCGATAATGCTGCCGATCCAGACGACCGGGACTTCTTCAACCAGGCCGTGCTTGCGGCGCAGTTTGCCGCGCACCAACAGGACAAAGTCAACCAGGTCGGAGGCAGCCTGATTCAGCACCCCAAGGGCTACCTTGTCGCCTGCCTCGGCCAATTCGCTGATGGCCGGAGGTAGCGCAGCAAAGTCAGGGCCTGGCGTTTCGTTGCCCAGGTCGATCAGTTCGTCCATGCCCTTGGTGCCCCAAATCTGACCGACACGCTCCAAGATTCCACAAGGTTCTTCGCGGTCGTAGGCGTGAAGCGCGCGGCGCACGGCGTGGAGTCCGATCCAGTAGCCGGAGCCCTCGTCGCCCAGGCGCGAACTCCACCCGCCGGCGCACTCGCGGCTGCCATCGGGCATGCGGCCAATGCAGTTTGAGCCGGTTCCGGCGATCTGCAGGATTCCGGGGCCGCCTTTGAAGGCCGCGTCGAGCGCGATCACTTCGTCGCCCACCACCTCGGAGCGCTCGGCGCCGAACTCCTGCATGGCCGCGTTGAGCCATTCTTTGACGCCGGGCAGGGTCGAACTGGCCATTCCAGCGCAGGCCGCATCCGCGCGGTTGACGCCGGCCTTGGCGAATGCTTCTTTCAGCATCACTCGCAAATTGGCATCCGCGGTCTCCTGGCCCACACGCAGCCGCTTGATGGAACCGCCTTCTACGTGAGAGAGAACCCGGTTGTCCTCCATGATGGATGCGCGGGTGCGTGTGCCGCCGCCGTCAATTCCCAGAACTAAACTCATTGCTCGCTTGCTCCTTGATTTTCTTCATCCGCTCCGCCATCGCGCAGCGTTCCGGCCAGCACGTTCAGGCTGCCGTCGGACTTGGGCGCCCGAAGGCTCAGCAGGTGGGCCAACCATGGGTACAGGTTGACATTATCAAACGGCGCTACCGTCTTGCTGTTCACGATGTCCGGCCCGGCGGCAAAGAAGCTGGCTTTCATCTGCGGCATCTTGCGGGGATCGTAGCCGTGCATTCCCATGGGCGCTGAATCGGGCTTGCCGGGCGCCGGAGCATGGGCGCGAATGATGTAGGGCCCGGTGGCCACCACGACCGGGTCGCCGGCGCGAGGATTCTGGTCAAGATGCAGTCCGGCGGGCGAGTCTTTGCGGCGGAAGACCATAAACTGCGACGAGGCTTTTTTGAGCTGGTTGTAAACGCGTTCGCGATCGGCTTCCGATTTTCCGTAAAGCTGCGCTCCGACGGTTTCAAAGCCGGTGAGGTCGGCAAGCTGATCGAGCGTAATCCAGCCGCCCTCCACCTTGGCCATGCCATGATCGCTCACCACAACCAAATCGATGGCCAGGCTGGTGGAGTCCAGAGCAGCCTTGAGTTTGCCCACCATGGCGTCCATCTTGCGGGCGGCGGCTCTTGTTTCCGGCGCGTCGGGACCAAACTCGTGGCCTTCGTGGTCGGGCTCGGAGTAGTACATGGCGATGAAGTGAGGCCTATCGGCCGCTGGCAGCTTCAGCAACGCCACGGTATTGTCAATCCGGGCCTGTTGAACGGCATCGGTGGCTTCCGTTTTGGAGTCGAACTTGGCATACCAGGTGGGCTGATAGCCGGCGATTTTGGCTTCAGACCCGGGCCAAAAGAGAACGGCGGTCCGCATCCCCTGGCTTTCGGCCAGGCTCCAAAGCGGCACGCCCGAGTACCAGGAGCCATCGGTTACAGCAACAGGGTCGGCGATACCGTAGCGAGCCTGGCGAGTCTCGTCGTAAAAGCCGTTGGCCACCAGTCCGTGGTGCTCCGGGTAGAGGCCGGTAACGATGGTGAAGTGATTGGGAAAGGTGAGCGAGGGATAGCTGGGAACCATGCCCTCGGGCGCCCAGACGCCCTTCTTGCCCAGGGCCAGCAGGTGGGTTGCACCATCGCGTTTGGCGTAGTCCCAGCGAAAGCCGTCGAGCGAAACCAGCACCACGTAGTGGGCCTTTTGCGCAGCAGGCGAGTTTGTGCCGTGGTCTACATGGACCAGCGGAAGGGCTGGATTGAGGCCTGCCTGCTGGCCCGCGAGCGGCTGCTGAATAAAAACCAGCCCAAGCGCCAGTGCAACAAATGTAAGAGAGCTCCGGACAAGCGTACGAAATTGCATGCAAGCACCCCGTTCCAGCTTAGCTCACGGGGTACAACCGCCGATTCTGCCCGTTTTGTCCCTCATCCTTTCTGGGGTAGAATTCGGACTGAGCATGGAATTATTTCTCAATCTGGCGGGTGTACTCGTGGCCTTGGCGATGGTCTGCCTTTGGCTGCGTTTCGCCCCGCGCGAGGGCTTTGATCGCCGAACGCAACTGGTCAGCCTTGCCCTGCTCATCCTGATCCTGTTCCCGGTGATCTCGGTAACCGACGACCTGCTGGCCGCCCAGAATCCCGCTGAGACCGACTCGCTGGTGCGACGCAATCACCTTATTGCGAGCGCACGCTCCGAGTTCCCGGTAGCCGCCGCGCTGCCCACGATTCTGATCGCAGAGCAACCCTCTTGCTGCCCGCGTCCCACAGCGCCCGGCGCACTTGAGGCTCCCGCAGTAACGTCGCCGGCAATGGCTCCCATAGAAAACCGACCTCCTCCTATAGCCTGATCCCTCGACTCCTAGCCATTCGATGATTTCGCTCCTTTCCTGCCCCAATTAGCCGTGCGTCTCGCGGCATATGAGGGGCGCAGGAAGCGAACCCTCACCTCCTTAGGCGTCTCGACAGCCCAAAAACTGTCGACCTTTGGGCGTGAGATACAAGGCGAACCAATCGCATCGCGGCCTTCCCTGAGCCAATTCCCCCAGCGCTCACCGGAAGCCGGAGGGATAGCTGAATGATCCGTTCCATCGTCGATTTTGCGCTCAAGAACCGCTGGCTGGTGCTTGGCGGAGTGGTTGTGCTCACCGCCTGGGGAATCATCTCCTTCCGCAACCTGCCCGTTGAAGCTTACCCGGATGTGGCCAACAACTACGTGCAGATCATCACTCAGTGGCCGGGCCGATCGGCTGAAGAGATCGAGCGCCAGGTAACCGTGCCAGTTGAGATTCAGATGGCCGGCATTCAGCACCTGACGCACCTGCGCTCGACAACCTTGGCTGGCCTCTCAAGCCTGATGCTGATCTTCGACGACGACTCAACCAGCGACGCGAACCGGGAGCATGTGCTGGAGCGGCTGAGCCAGGTCAACCTGCCTGCCAATCTCGTTCCCCAGATGGGGACGGACTGGAGCCCGGTCGGACAGATTTACTGGTTCACGCTGGAAAGCACCAATCCCGCCTACGACGTGATGGAGAAGAAATCCCTGGAAGACTGGTTCATTGAGAAAAGCTTCAAAGGCGTCAAGGGCGTGGTTGACGTCTCCAGTTTTGGCGGGCCCACCAAGGAGTACCAGATACGGCTTAACCCGGAAAAGTTGGTGTCTTATGGTCTCTCAATCGGCCAGGTGGAGCAGCAAATTGCGGCCAACAACACGAACGGTGGCGGCAGCTTTATCGAACAGGGTTCGCAGCAGATCAACGTGCAATCGGTGGGACTGTTCAGGAACGTGCAGGACATCGAAAAGACGGTGGTCAAAACATCCAATGGCGCGGCCATTCGCATTCGCGACATTGCCACCGTGACGCAGGGCCCCAAGATTCGGCTGGGGCAAATCGGAAAAGCGACCCACCGCCCGGACGGCGTGATTGTGGATAACTCTGACACCGTAGAAGGCATTGTGCTGCTGCAGAAGGGCGATGACTCCGATCCGGTTCTCGAAGGCATTCACAACGAAGTGAACGACCTGAACACGCGCATTCTGCCCAAGGGCGTGAAGGTGGTTCCGTTCCTCGACCGGTCTGACCTGGTGAAGTACACGGTTGAAACCGTGGAACACAACCTCACCGAGGGCGTGATCCTGGTCTCGATCATCCTCTTCTTTTTCCTGGGTAACGTGCGCGGCGCCATCATCGTTGCGCTCACCATTCCCTTTGCGCTGCTGTTCGCTTCCATCTGCCTCGACCTGAGCCATATCCCGGCCAACCTGCTTTCGCTGGGCGCTCTGGATTTTGGCATGGTGGTCGACGGCGCGGTGGTGATGATCGAGAATATCGTTCGCCATCTCTCCCGGCCAGACGACACGCGCACTCCGGGCCAAAAGATTCGCGAAGCCGCCCACGAAGTGCAACGGCCGGTGTTCTATGCCATCGGCATCATCATCACCGCATACCTGCCCATCTTTACGCTGCAGGCTGTCGAGGGCCGTCTCTTCAAGCCGATGGCCTGGACCGTGGCCTTCGCGCTGCTGGGAGCGCTCACTTTCTCCATGATCATCGCCCCGGTCCTGGCCAGCGTCCTGTTCCACAAGGGCGCCAGGGAGTGGCAGAACCCGATCATGGGTTGGCTTATCCGCCACTATCGCATCGCGGTTCGCAGGGCCATTGAGAACCGGTTCATCACCGTTGGCATCGCCGCGGTTTTATTTGCCATCGCGGTTTACCTGGCCATTGGCGGCCCCATCGGATCGGAATTCCTGCCGCACCTGGATGAAGGCGCAATCTGGGTGCGCGGAACGCTGCCGCCCAGCGAGGGCCCCGCCGCCAGCATCGAATTCACTAACAAGGCGCGCCGGGTAATGGCCTCGTTTCCCGAGGTCACCCAGGTGGTCAGCCAGACCGGACGGCCCGACGATGGCACAGACACCACCGGGTTCTTCAATACTGAATATTTTGTCGACTTGAAGCGCAAGGAGCAATGGCGTCCGTTCTTTCATCAGGACAAGGAAGCGCTGATCGCCGCCATCGACAAGGAACTGGAGAAGTTTCCCGGCGTGATCTGGAATTTTTCGCAGCCCATCTCCGACAACATGGAAGAGGCCGTCTCCGGCGTCAAGGGCGAATTGGCCGTGAAACTCTATGGGGAAGACCTGCGCACGCTGGAAGCAAAGGCCGGCGAAATTCAAGCCCAAATGGCAACCGTGAAAGGGATCGAAGACCTGGGAATCTTCCGCATCATCGGCCAGCCCAACCTGAACTACGCCGTGGATCGCGATGCGGCGGCCCGTTGGGGCATCAACGTGACCGACATACAAGATGCTATCCAAACCGCTGTCGGCGCCAACACTCTCACCCAGGTGCAACAGGGCGAAGCGCGGTTCGATGTGACGCTGCGTTATGACAAGCCGTACCGCGACACGCGCGAGGCCATTGAAGATATTCGCCTGCTCTCGCCATCCGGTGAGCGGGTCTCTCTTGCCCAGTTGACGCAGGTCACTGCCGACGACGGAGCCGAAGAAATTTACCGAGAAGGCGGGCAGCGCTACATCGCCATTAAGTATTCGGTGCGCGGCCGCGACCTGGGTTCCACCGTCGAAGAGGCCATCGGCAAGGTGAACCGGAATGTGAAGCTGGCGGCGGGTTACCACACCGAGTGGGCAGGCGAGTATGAGAGCCAGAAGCGCGCCGACAAGCGCATGGCCCTGGTCATTCCCATCACCGTGCTGGTCATCTTCCTCATCCTCTACACCATGTTCCGCTCGTTCAAGTGGGCCGCGCTGATCCTGGTCAGCGTCATCATGGCTTCCATCGGCGGGCCTCTGGCACTGTTTATCACCCATACCAATTTCTCGGTCTCTTCCGCAGTCGGTTTTCTGGCGCTGTTCGGCGTCTCGGTACAAACCGGCGTCATCATGCTGGAGTACATTAACCAGCTTCGCGCGCACCGCAAAGGAATGGAGGAATCCACGTCGGAACACATCATTGAGGCGGCAATTGAGGGCGCGGTCTTGCGCCTGCGGCCCATCATGATGACCATGCTGGTGGCCACGCTGGGTCTGCTGCCGGCGGCGCTTTCGCACGCCATTGGTTCAGACTCGCAGCGGCCGTTCGCCATTGTGATTGTTGGCGGATTAATTGCCAACCTGATCATCGGAGTCTTCCTGCTGCCGACTCTTTACGTGTGGGTAGCCAGCCAGGACGACGTTTTGCCCCCCGTAGAAGCGAGCGAGGATTTCTGAGCGTGACCGATGCTGGATTGCCATCGTCATGGCAGTGCGAAAGCGGCGGCGGATGTGTTATACGTTTCCACATGCCACGCAAAGCCTCGTTCTTTGTCGCTGTTTTTGTCGCCGCCGTTTCTGCCGCGACTTTGGGCTATCCTCAAAGCCCCGCACCCACCCCGCCCATGGGGTGGAACAGTTGGGACGCCTACGGGCTGACCATCAACGAGGCGGATTACAAGGCCAACACCGCGGTCCTGGCCAGCATCAAGCAGTACGGATGGAAATACTCGGTGATCGACGAAGGCTGGTACATGGAGAACCCTTTCGCCGACCACCTGCTCGAACGCAAATACCTGTGGGATGGCAACGGAATTCTCATTCCCGTTGAGAGCCGGTTCCCTTCCGCTGCGGGCGGCGCGGGGTTCAAGCCGCTGGCTGACTGGGTTCATGCGCAGGGGCTCAAGTTCGGTATTCACATTATCCGGGGCATTCCGCGCCAGGTGGTCGAGAAGAACCTGCCTATCGCGGGGACCAGTTTTCATGCCGAGGATGCGGCCGACAAATCCAGCCCCTGCCCGTGGGACGAGGGCAACTGGGGCATCAAGGACAACGCCGCGGGTCAGGCCTACTACGACTCGATGCTGAAGAAATACGCCGGCTGGGGCCTGGACTACATCAAGGTGGACTGCATCAGCGACCGCCCTTATCGACCCACAGAAATCCGGCAGATTGCCGAGGCCATCAAGAAGACCGGCCGCACGATTGTGCTGAGCCTTTCGCCGGGGCCGACAGCGGTGGAGAACGCGGCTGAAGTGGCAAAGTACGCGCAACTCTGGCGCATCTCCGACGACCACTGGGATGGTTGGCTGATGAAACATGAGGCCGGCGGGGGCGAGTTTCCGTTTGGACTACGGGACGCGTTCGACCGGCTGGAGAAGTGGGCGCCTTATGTGAAGCCGGGCGCCTGGCCGGACGAGGACATGCTGCCCATTGGGTCGCTGACGCCGCATCCGGGCGAGGGCCAGCCGAGACAGTCCCGGCTGACCAAGGACGAGGAGCAAACCGAGTTCACGCTTTGGGCAATCTCGCGGTCGCCGCTGATCCTCGGCGCCAACCTGACCAAGCTGGATGACTTCACGCGGTCGCTGATCACCAACCCCGCGATACTTGCTATCAATCAGCGGGCGGTCTTCAGTCACCCGTTGAAGGACTTGCCGGCCGGCTTTGAAAATGTGCGGGTGTGGGAGGCGGCTCCGCGCACCACCCTCTGCACGCCCAGGACCTATGCCTTCTTCAATCTCGACGACAAGCCCGTTGACCTGAAGTTCACCTGGGATGGGCTAGTGTCGTCGCGGATCGGGCATTGCCTGATTTCGCGGGCGCATAACCTGGAGGACGGGACCGACCTGAAAGGCATTAAACCGGTGGAGATGACGCTGCCCGCACACGGAAGCACGGTCTACACTCTGATGATCGGATTCAGTCTGTAAATGGCTTGCGGAAGGGATCGGCCCGGGACGTGGATTCAGGCGGCCGGAGCGCATTACCGCTGGCCGTGTTGATTCGGAAGCCGGCGCGCCTACAACCCAAGTGCCATCCCGCAAACCAAGTCTCATGTGCGAAAATGTCTGTTTGGCAAGAGGGCGGTAGATTCCTGAGCCCCGGCCAAAAGGAAGGCTCATGCCTCTTCTTCGTTCGACCTTCATCGCACTCTCTCACAATCGGCTTTTGCGCCACACGGCAGAACAATCGCCCATAGGCATCCGGCTCAGTTCACGTTTCATCGCGGGCATGGAGATTGAGGATGCCCTGCGCGTGGCCGAAGACCGCAACAAGGAGGGCATGGCCGTCTCGCTCGACTCGCTGGGAGAAAGCGTCGGCACAGAGCAGGAGGCTCACCAGGCGGCCGAGGTCTACCACCGGCTGCTGGACGCCCTGGCCGAGCGCCAGTTGAACGCCAACATCAGCGTCAAGCTGACCCAGATGGGGCTGCTCTTGTCGCCGGAGCTGGCCGAGACCATCACCGAGAGCCTGGTGCAGCATGCCCGGTCAGTGAACAACTTTGTCCGCGTCGACATGGAAGACTCGTCGCTGACCCAGGTGACGCTTGACATTGTGCGGCGCCTGCACGCCAGGGCAGACCTGCGCGGAGCCATCGGCACCGTGATCCAGGCCTACCTCTATCGTTCTCAATCCGACGTCGAGCAACTGGTGGCCGAAGGGATCAGGATACGGCTGTGCAAGGGCGCGTACAACGAGCCCGCGGACGTTGCCTTTCCGCGCAAGGCCGATGTCGATTCCAACTACATTCGCCTCAGTTGCATGCTGCTTGACAGTCCCATCTACCACGGGCTGGCCACCCAGGATGAGGAAATGATCGCCGAAGCCAAGAGCTTTGCGGAACAGCACGGAATCGACCCCGGCAGCTTCGAGTTCCAGATGCTCTACGGCGTGCGGCGCGATTTGCAGAAGCAGTTGGTCCAAGAAGGCTACAACGTCCGCATCTATGTTCCCTTCGGCCACGAGTGGTACCCGTACTTCATGCGGCGGCTTGCGGAGCGGCCTGCGAACGTGATCTTCATCGCCAAGAATTTGTTGCGGCAGTAGAGCGGTGATTTCCCATTTTTCATCCGCCGCGGCGAATGAGAATGTGGCACCCTGCTTGTCGGTCAGGTTCGGGGCTTCCCACCCTTTCGCGATGAAACCGCGAAAGGATGGGGCACCCGGAGTACTGGCCGAACTTACGGTTTGGCAGCCTTGGCGGCAGCCAGCTCATCCTTGTAGACCTTGCCGCCTTTCATCACAAAGGCTACGTGCTCCAGCACCTCTACGTGATCCAGCGGGTTGGCTGTAACCGCGATCAGGTCAGCGTATTTCCCCGCTTCCAGTGTCCCCACGTCTTTGGCGCGGTCAATCAGGTCCGCAGCCGATGACGTGGCCGCACGAATCGCTCCGGCCGGCGTCATGCCGAACTTGACCATGTAATGGAACTGTTTGGCGTTGTCGCCATGTGGATAGACGCCGGCGTCGGTGCCGAAGGCGATTTTGACTCCGGCAGCCACGGCCTTGGCGAAGTTCTCGCGCTGCAGGCGGCCCACGGTCTTTTCTTTTTCGACCATCTCCTTCGGCAAACCGAATTCAATGGCCTTGCCCAGGATGTAATCGTCGTTGTAGATGTCGGCCACGAGATAGGTGCCGTGGGCCTTCATCAACTCAATGCCCTCGGCGTCAATCAGGCTGCCATGCTCAATGGAGTCCACGCCGGCGCGAACCGCGTCCTTGATGCCCAGGGTCCCATGCGCATGGGCGGCCACCTTGCGGCCGGCGCGGTGGGCTTCGTCAACCGCCATCTTCATCTCTTCGTAGGTCAGTTGCTCGGCGCCCGGCTTGTCCCCTTGCGACAGAACTCCGCCGGTAGCCAGAATCTTGATCACATCCACGCCGTACTTGATTTGCGCGCGGACCTGGTGGCGCACCGCCTCCGGGCCATCGGCAAGCGCGAAGTCGCGCTCGGCCGGGTACATCATGTTTCCCACGGCGGGCGCAAAGCCGTTCATGTCACCGTGCCCGCCGGTAATCGATATGGCCGGACCGCTGGCCACCACGCGCGGGCCGGGAATAAATCCCTCATCGATGGTCCGGCGCAGGTCTACGGCAAAGAAAGGTTGCGAACCCACGTCGCGCACGCTGGTGAATCCAGCTTGCAGAGTTCTGCCGGCATTGACCGCGCCGTTGAAGCCACCCAGGAATGGAGTGAACTTCACTTCGTTGATGGGATCGTATTTGTCGGCGCGAAATTCAAGATGGGTGTGGCAATCGATGAGCCCCGGCAGCACCCAGTCCTGCGATAGATCAATGAGGGTGGCCCCGGCCGGGATAGTCACGTTGGCGGCTGAATCGACCTTGGCGATGCGCTCGCCCTCGACCACCAGCACCACGTTGTCGCGTACCAGGTCGCTGGTGGCATCAAACAGATGCCCGGCTCTGATGTAGACCGAAGCCGGAAGTTTGGGGGAAGCAGGTTGGGCAGGCGCTGTTGGTGAAACGAAAACCAGCGCGGCCGTTACCGACACTGTAAAGCGAAAAAGGGATGAGAGGCGGACCAAGGCACACTCCTGGGAGGGAATTGTCAGTGCAATGAATTATAAAGATGGGCGAAGACTTGAGACGATGCCGCTGGCCGGCGCCCGCCGTCCATTTGGCTGAAATGCGGAGGATTGGGGCTGAGGCATGCCGAGGGAAAAAGGTCCATTCGAGCAAGACGCTTGGATGGGCATAAGCAGGGGCTAAAGCCCGGCGTTTAATGGCTGTTTTTCGGCACGACTGAAGTCGTGCCCTGATACAAAGCAGGCAAAAAATAGCAAGATTGTGAGTTCTTTCGCATCCTCTGAGAGCCCCACACGTGGCTGCCCGCCGTCAGTCCCGGTACTCCGGGTCGGAAACTCTGCGGCGCCCATACCGCTTTCTGAGGATGAAAGACTCCTTGCACTGGCCGCATTCCCAGGGGTAATACCCAAAGGCGGAGAGAATGACCTTCTGCTTGAACCCAACCCGCGGCACGCGGCGCAAATAGGAGCAGCCGCACATTGGACAACATTTAACGCCGTTGATCGTTACCGGCTTTAGTGAGCTACTCTGCGACACACACTACCCCTCGGCATCCATCCAGGACCTATAAGCAACAAAATCGTCGCCATCCTTGTCTCGGGATGCACTCATTCTCATTTCGAATTCGGCTGCTGGGGCTTTACCTGAGCAGGTTTTTTAATCTATCGGAACAACCCGCCCTTGGATTCCTCAATGTTGCAGCTGAACTGAAACTATTGTAATCAATCGCCCCACCTGTCCAGGCACCGCCAGAAAATCTCTGTTGCCGAAGAGAGTCAGATCAGCCCTGGAGCCGCTTCAACCCCTGATGCGCCAGTTCTGCAACCGCCCGTGCCAGCGTGTCTGAGCCATTCAGCGACTCCGGACGCTCCAGACGGATTCCAAGTTTCTGCGCATAACCACGGAAAAGAATGTCCACGTCGTAGAGAATCTCGACATGGTCACAGAGGAAGCCGATAGGCTGCAGCACCAGGTTTCTGATGCCGTCGGCCGCAAGGGCGTCCAGAGTCTGCTCCACCGTTGGCCCAATCCACGGCCCCCCGCTGGCGCCCTGGCTCTGGAATGCAAAAAACCACCGGGGAATCTCCGGAACCAGGGCCGCTACCAATGCGGCGGTGCGTTTGGCGTCTTCGGCATAGGGGTCCGCCTCACCACCGGGCCAGAGACGAGGGTGGGCGTCCTGGGCAGCAGGTGGTGCCTGAATTGTGCGGCACGGCACGCTGTGAGCCGTAAAAAGCACCGGGACCGGTGCGCCAGCTTCGGCGCTCAACTTGCTTAATGCAGGACGCAGCCGTTCGGCAAATGCCTGGATCAAGAGCGGATGCTGCGCCCAGCCCAAAGTAAAGTCGATGCGCATTCCCGTCGCTTCAGCCTCTACCGCGCGGCGATAGAGCCCCACGCTGGTGCGCGAATTCTGCGGGGCCAGGCAGATAACGGCTACCTCTTCCACGCCTTCTTCGCGCATGCGGCGAACCACGTCGGGGATATAGGGCCGCCAATTGCGCATTCCCACATAGACCTGGGCGGGATGGCCTGCGAACGCCAGTTCGGCCTGAACCAACTGCGCCTGTTCGAGGGTGATTTCGGTCAGCGGGCTGCGGCCAATCAGCGCGTAGCGGCGCTGAATCTCTTCAACCACCGCCTGCGGAATCGGCCTGCCGCTTACCACATTGCGCAGGTACTCGGGAATCTGCTCAACGGACTCCGGGGTGCCGTGGGCGAGGAGAAGAACGGCTTGCTTACCCATTTGCCTGCTCCAGACGGAACTCCTTCACCATGCGGACTACGGCCTGAACGTTCTCGACCGGCGTGCTGGGGACGATGCCGTGACCAAGGTTGAAAATGTGCCCGGGCCGTCCGTTGGCGGAGCGCAGAATCTCTTTCACGCGCAATTCGAGCACTTCAAGCGGCGCGAAGAGAGTGATGGGGTCCAGGTTGCCCTGCACGGCGTGGCCCTCACCGACAGCTTTCCAGCCTTCGTCCAGCGGTTGCCGCCAGTCGAGGCCGATGACGTCGGCGCCTGTTTTGGCCATCTCACTGAGCAAGCCGGCGGTCTCAACACCGAAATAGATGACGGGTACGCCCATCTGCTGAACCGCCCGGACCAGCCGCTTGGAGGCTTCAAAAGCGTAATCGCGGTAGTCGGCCAGGCCCAGCGAACCCACCCAACTGTCGAAGATCTGGATGACGTCGGCCCCGGCCTGCACCTGGAGGCGGCAATACTGCGTCAGCACGATTACGAGCTTGTCCAAAAGGCTGCGCCACGCCGTGGTATCGCGGTACATCATCTGTTTGGTGAAGATGTAGTTTTTTGATCCGCCGCCCTCGATCATGTAACTGGCCAGCGTATAGGGTGCCCCGCAAAAGCCGATGATGCCCAGCCGGTCGCGGAAGTGGGCGGCCACTTTCTCAATCGCGCGAGCAACGTAAGCCAGATCGTCTGCGCGGTCGGTGCGCAGGGCGCGGACATCTTCCGCCGTGCGAACCGGGTGATGGACAACCGGCCCCTCGCCCGCCTGGAACTCAAAAGGCAGGCCCATGGGTTCGAGCGGCAGCAGCAGGTCGGCAAAGATGATGGCCGCGTCCACGCCCAGCTTTTCAGCAGCGGTAATAGTGACTTCGGCCGCAATCTGGGGCTGCTTGCAGATTTCAACCAGCGTGTGGTGCTTGCGGACGTCGCGATATTCCTGCATGTAGCGGCCGGCCTGGCGAAGAAACCAGACCGGGGTGCGGTCGACAGGGCGGCGCAGGCAGGCGCGGACAAAACGGCTGCCGTCGAGAATGGTATCGGGGACGGCTTCGGGCGTGGGTCCTACAGGGAAGTTGGGGTTGGTTCGATCCATATAGAGTGATTTTAACGGGCACCGCCGATCAAGGCTTGCGGAATCGGAGAAATGAGCCGGCTATGAAATCCGTTCACAGCATTGTGTTTTGCGGCACCAGCCGGCGCCGGTCTTTTCCATTACGACCGCGCCGCCGTCGTCGCGCAGGTTTCTGCAGACAAAGGCGCATTCCTGCGAATAAGGCCAATCGAAAAGCCCCCGACCAGCCTGCGATTCCAAGGTGACTGCCCGATTGGGCAAAGCCCTCTCGTCCGGCTCAACCGGGTTGCGTTTCAGGCACGGTCACGGACAAGGCTTTATTCGGGCTTCCGTGCGCCCTCTTTGGCTCCGTTTGCCGCGCCTTCGGTCGTGTCCTTGGTCTTGTGCCAGGCCTTCTTGGTACCGTGCTTCGTTTTGTGGTAAACCTTCTTGGTTCCCTTTTCCACGCCGTGTCCGGTGTCTTTGGCCGCGTCCTTGGTCTCGTGGCCTGCGTTCTTCATATCCTGTTTTGCGCCGCTGTCCCTGTCCTGGCTCGGGACAGACGGTTGACCCGACAGAAGAACCGGGCCACATGCAAGTGCAGAGACAAGGGCGGCTCTGAGAAACAACATTGAGATTTTGCTGTTCATTTTCATAAGGGGGGAAGGGTCCTCATCCGGCTGACAGGTTGGCGGTGCGTGGATTGGCTAACGGGCTTATGGGATTTTCGATCTCCCGGTTCAAAAGTACGATTTCAGAACCGGTCACGGCTGAGCGATTCGGATCAGCCGGAAAAAATGAGAGCCAAGCGGCCGGCTTGCATCCTGCAGAAAATTCATTGCGGCAGACAAAAAACGGCCCCCGTCATTAACGGGGGCCAAGTTGCCTTGGTTCTCTCGCGTTACGAGAGCTTTTTTGGCGGCCATCGGCTGGGGGGCCGTTGGCGCGGAAATGAGCCTCGGGGGAGGAGCTGCTCGGCGTTATGGCCGCTCCGCACCAGTCAGGGAGGCGTCGCTATGGGGTGGCACGGCTCCCTGGGCCGCCAAACTGTTTTCCATCAACCGGATGTGCACAATCCTGGTCTTGACCGGCTTGTTGGTGTCATCGCCGGTCGAGGCTACCTGGGCGTTACCAAGAGCCACAGCATGCAAACGGAAGACGGGAATCTGATGTTCGACAACGAGATAGCGCTTGACCGCGTCAGTCAGCCGGCCCGAACTCTGGATGCCGACTGGGCCTGCGCCCGGCGAGCGCCCCTCGATTTCAACGATGTAACCCTGGCGGGCGGTCAGGCCTGAAGCCAGATCGTCCAACTGCTTGCGGGCCGCTGCCGAAAGAACCGGCGTAGGTCCATGGAATACGACATCCATTTCGGTGACCGGCTTGTATTGATCCAAACCGTTGACCGTGGCGTTCAACTGGTCAACATGACCCGCTGCCTGCTGCGCGGTTCCATTGGCCTTCTGTGCCTGGTCCCCGGCGGCGGATGCGGTCTGGTTGGCCGCGTCGGCCGTTGTCTGCGCCCGATGAATGCCTGCCTGGGCGCGACTGTCCACATCCTGGATGTCGCGGGCATTCTTGGCGTTAACCTCATCCAGCTCGGTGAGCCGGTCCTTGAGGGGGTCTATCCGCTTATCCACCCACTTTTTGCGGGCAAAGGGGTTCACTCGCCCCCAGAACCCCTCCTTCGACGCATTATTCAACTGCGGCGCGGGGGAGGCCGGCTGCTGTTGGGCCGCTGAGGGAGGGGCATTCTGGGGTTCTCCTGCGGTCTGGCTTTGCAGAGCCACCGCGGGAATTGCGAACGCAGACGCCAGCAGAAGTACAGCCGCTTGGCGAGGGGACAGTATCCGGGTTGCAATTTCGGGTTTCATTTGCTGGACCACCTTGAGAATCGTTCTCCGCAGTGCTTTGCGGGGTGAGCCGAACCGTCTGCTCGCTGATGAATAAAGCAATGCACGTGCCAAAGCACGGCGCAAGCTCCCGAATTACCTAATGTGTTTTAGATTGTTTGCTTTGGAAGGTGCACGGGCAACGGCAAGTGCCGGCTTTGGCCAAAGCCCGGCCGCGCGCCACGTAAGTTATGCGAGAACGATGTAATTTCTACCCGGTAAAGTCTGACCGACGGCTACTTTGAGTCGACGTGAATCACCCGCAGTTCCGGATAGGCGCCATTCCAGTCGGGAGAGACTGCGTCGAAGATAAAGCGGAAGTCGTGCTCGTCGCCCGGCTTCAGAGGTGCTGCCCCGACCGGCTCGAGATCCACATAAGGCTCACGAATGCGGATCAGCTTGAGTTGCTGGGTTTCATTCTGCGCTACCTCGTGAGCTGCATCACGAAAAAGCACCTGCACGGTGACGCCGGTGACGGTGCGTGGGCCCTGATTGGCAATATGCCCGTCGAGATAGGTCACTTTGCCGCCGGCCAGGTTGGTCGATTCGCTCATCACCAGGCCAGTGAGCGGCAGACTGGCCGCATAAGGGTCCGTAGCTGCCGAGATCGGGGTCACTTGCGCCGAGGGCTTGCGATGTTCCAGCACCAAGATCAAAACCGCGGCAGTGAGCAGGACCACCGCAGCAGCAATCACCAAGGGGAGCCAGTTGCGTTCCCCGGTGTTGGCGGATGGGACAAGTTGCTGGTCAGTTTGAAGATTGGGGTTTGTCATCGTACTCTCCTGGGCCGGCGCTCATCTGCGAAATTTTACACCTGTTACGGAAGGAATAGTTGCGGCTCTCCCGTTCTGATCATTGAGGCGATGCTTTGTCGCTATTTGCCGATGCACTTGTTGGGGCGAGGATTTTGTTCAGAAGTCCATCTCTGGATTGAAATACGCAACGGGTCATCAACGTCTAATGATTCAGGAACAAAAGGAACTGGCCCCCCATCGATTTCGTAACACTGCTGAAAGGCAGAGAAAGGCAGCCCGACGATGCAGCCCTCCTCCCATCCCGCAACCGCTTCACTGCCGGCGCACTCCAGCCAATTTGCCACCGCCCGCCAATCGCCGGAAGACAGGATGTACCAGGCGATGACCATTGCCGCCATCCTTGTGCTGTTGGGAAGTCTCTGGGTGTTCTGAGAACCGTCGGCTGAGAATGCGCTCGCCCAGGCGCTTGCCGCCTTTGCGCCGCGTCTCGCGTTAGCCGAAGGTCGCCCTTTTAACCGTCTGCCGGAAGTCTTTTCCAGTCATCTCCACCAGGACGCACATCTCAGAAAGGCGGGAACGCATGCGGTCGCCGATGCGGTCACCCAGGGTGTCCTCGCTTCGGGCGGCCTTGCTGCCTTTCTCATCGGCTCTAAAACCGGCGCCGGCGGGCAGGTCGAGGTAGTTGGTGGTGATTATCGTCGTCTGCTTGTCGTTGTAGCGGGTGTTGAGGATCAGCGCAACCGTGTCCCAAACCCACTCATTGGGCTTTTGCGCGCCCAGGTCGTCCAGCACCAGCACCTCGGCCGCAAACACCGGCTTCAGCAACTCCAATTCAGTGGTTTGCACCTGCGGGTTGTAGCTGTTCTGGATGCTCTTGAGCAACTCGCGATAGTCGCAGAAAAGGCCCTTGACACCTCGCTCCTGTACCAACCGGCGCAGAACGCCGACCGCCAGGTGCGTCTTTCCCACGCCGATGGAGCCGGCAAAAAGCAGGCCCTTGCCGCCGGTATCCACCGGGTAGGCATCGACAAACTTGCGGGCAGTGAGCAGCGCGCGGCTCAACGAGGGATCGGCTCCGCGAAAACTGGGGTCAAAGGCGTCGAGAGAGTAGTGGCGGCAGCGTTCGGGGATATGAGCGGCAGCCAGGCGGCGCTGTTCTCGTTCCATCTGCTGGCACTCGCAGCCGCGCGAGACCCACAGTCCTTCAGGGTTAACCACACGCACCAGGCCGACTCCGCCGCAGATGGGGCACTCGCTCATATATCTCCAAGCCTAGCGCATGGGGCGTCGACGCGGAGCGGTGGACGTCCGGTGACCGAATGTGGAAAAGCCTTGGCCAGCACGAAGCGAGATTGCCTACAATCGGAAGCGTGTGCGGGTGATCGATTTTATGCCCGTCAACCAACGGAGACTTCCCGGTGAAACAAATCAAAATGCGCTCTGCCTTCCTTACGGCTACGGCCCTTGTAGCGCTGCTGTTCGCAGCCTGTCTCCCAGCCCAGGAACCGGGAAACGTACCGGAAACCCAGGCGCCGCCCCCCGCCGCCGCTCCGGTGCAAGCAGCGCCACCTACGGCTCAAACCGCACCGGCAAAGCCGACGGCGCCGACAGCCGGACAGCTTGCGGCCAAACCGATGTCGCACGAAGAGCAGATAAAGAATGACTGGCCCTGGCTAGGCAGATTCAAGGAGGCCGATTTGGCTCTGGGCCCACCCGCCCCCGGCGAGAACCGCGTGGTGTTCATGGGTGATTCGATTACCGAGGGCTGGCATTTTGAGGGCGCGCAGGGGTCGTTTGCGGGCCAGCCCTACATCAACCGCGGCATCAGCGGGCAGACCACGCCGCAGATGCTGTTGCGCTTCCGCCAGGATGTAATTGCGCTCCAGCCAAAGGTAGTCGTGATTCTCGCTGGCATTAACGATATCGCTGGCAACACCGGGCCGATGACGCTGGAACAAACCGAGGACAACCTGGCCTCGATGTCGGAGTTGGCCACGGCGAATCACATTCGCGTGGTGCTTTGCTCGGTGCTGCCGGCCTTCGATTTCCCCTGGCATCCCGGGATGATGCCCGCTCAGAAAGTGCTGGCGTTGAATGCGTGGATCAAGGGGTACGCCGAGGAGAAGGGGCATGTCTACGTGGACTATCACACGGCCATGAAGGATGAGCGCGACGGACTGCCGGCAACGTTGAGCTCTGACGGGGTTCATCCGGTGCCGGCCGGGTACGCGGTGATGGCTCCACTGGTGGAGGCGGGAATCCAAAAGGCGCTTGCGCAGTAGCAAGGGGCAAGCGCCAAGCGACCGGAGATTGCGAAACAAGGCGAATCAACATACAATAGAAGAATTGCAGGAAAGGTCTGTCTACTGAGATGCCCAAGGAAAAGATTCACCCCAATTACGCCGCAGTGCAGGTAAAATGCGCCTGCGGAAATCACTTTGAGACCCGTTCGACCCACAAGGGCGACATTCACGTGGAAATCTGCTCGGCTTGCCACCCGTTCTTTACCGGCAAGCAGCGCCTGGTTGACACAGCGGGCCGCGTTGAGCGCTTCCGCCGCAAGTATGCCAAGTCCGATGAGGCAGTGGCAGCGGCAGCAGCCAAGTAACCGGCGCCTGAATTGCAAGATTGGTACGATTGGGCCTCCGCTGTGGCGGAGGCCCAAGTTGTGTTGCAGCACATACTCGAACGCCGGCAAGTGAACCGCACGTTTTTGACGTGTGAGATGGGAAGGGCCATGGCCCGCGCAAAACGCTCGATTCAATTCGCGATCGCCGTTGATGGTTTCGCCCTCGAATGGCATCTGCACCGCGAGCAGCAGTGGTCTGAAGACGATGGCTGGCGAGGCGTTGCGATCCACGTGAAGAATACCGTCGGCGTGCGCCGCGAGCTTTTTCTCGAGTACCCAGCCGTTGGATCGCAAAGGCGCGGTTACGTGAGGATAGACCCGGTGCGGCAGAATATATTGCCAGCCAAGGTGAAAGAGCACATTCAGCAAGCGATCGAGGCAGGATGGGACCCGGGCTCACGTGGCCAGCCGTTTGTCCACGAAGTGGCTGAACTACCGGGCTGATTTCGGAAGGCTTGATGAATCGACCCTCGAAAGAGCATAGCTTTGCGGGCTAGAGAATTTTCGTTCAAAGGAGCACTTTCACTCACGAAAGCGAGATACGCCCGCAGTTGAATGGGCGTGAGTTCCACCAAGGCTCCGTGCCCCATCCATTCGTCGGCTCTTTGACGAATGGGTGGGAAACCTCGAATCTCAACCGGCCCGTTCATAAGGAGCGGGAATTTTCTTTCAAAGAAGCAAGAAGTGTCAGGGCACGACTTGAGTCGTGACGTAAGTACCACAAAAATGAGCAAGGGCTTTAGCCCCGGGGGGCGTAGCCGCTCGGGCGTCATGAGTGCGATCAATCTGCGGGCACATGGAACGACGGGTAGGATTCAATGGCCGGCAAGGGCTTTACCGTAAAAAAGGATTGGGACAACCCCAAAGAGCACGCCATGCCTGCCGAAGCGCGGGTACCGGCGGAAGTGCGCATCGGGACAGTCCTTGTCTCCCCGGCCACCGTTCTCGCGCCCATGGCCGGGGTCACGGATACGGTCTTCCGGCGCTTCATTCGCCACGCCAGCCTGTTCACCACTGAAACTGCTTCAAGCCCCGAGGCGATTGAAGCCACGCTGACCAACGCGCAGTCCGGCTGCGGCCTGCTGATGACCGAATTCACTTCCGCCGACGGCCTGGCCCGGATGCGGGAGACCAAGCGCCGCCGCTACCTCACCTTCTACGACGACGAGCACCCCATCGGAGCACAACTGTTCGGAGCCAATGCTGAAACACTGGCCGAAGCTGCACGCATTGTGGAGGAGACCGGCTTTGATCTGGTTGACCTCAACCTGGGCTGCCCGGCCAAGCGGGTTGTCGGCTCCAACGGCGGCTCTGGCCTGCTCCGCGATCTTCCGCGGATTGGCGAGATCTTCCGCGCCGTGCGCAAGGCAGTCACAATTCCCTTCACCGTCAAATTCCGCATGGGCTGGAATGAAAAGGAAATTGTGTGCGTTGAACTGGCGCGGATGGCCGAGAGCGAGGGACTGAACGCGGTGGCGCTGCATGCGCGTACCCGCGAGCAGGGTTACAGCGGCCAGGCGCAGTGGGATTGGATCGCCCAGGTGAAGCAGGCGGTGCGGATTCCGGTGATTGGCAATGGAGATGTCCGCACCCCCGAGGACGCTGCAGCCATGGTGGCCCACACCGGTTGCGATGCGGTGATGATCGGCCGCGCAGCTCCGGCTAATCCGTGGATCTTCCGCCAGATTGCCCAGTACACGGCAACCGGAAGCTACGTGCGGCCAACAATACAAGACCGCTACCGCATGATCCGGGCTTACTTTGAAATGTTGCTGGCCGAGGAAGAAGCTACGCGGTCTTTGCCCCGTGACGCACGGTTGGGAGACTCATCCGGCAAGATGAAGCAGTTTGCCACCTGGTTTACCCACGGCGTTACCGGCGGAGCCAAGCTGCGCGGAGCCATCTACCACCAGCGCACCGGGGCCGAAGTGTTGGCCGTAGTGGATCAGTTCTTCATGAACCGGCTCGCGGGCGATGGCGATTCCGGCCCCGAGCCTGGAGACGATGAGCCGCAATCCTTTCCCGATTGCGCGCTGGTTTGCGACTGAAACGCATCTTCTTTTCGGCAACGAAGCATCCTTCGCATGCAAGAAGCTGTGCAACCACCGATGGCGCGCCCCAGCCACGTTTACCCGGTTTTCGGCAAAAACAACTGCACTCAGACCGACAGCCTGGGCAAGCCCTGAATCGCATCGGACAAGCCGCCACTCCCTGCGGCGAACAGTCGAATATTATGGGCTTGGATAGCGCCAGTTGCGTGCATGGTCTGCCAGTTGCGGAAGCCGGTGCACTAAGAATCGAGAGGGGATGAGCTAAGGGGCTATCTCCTGATTTATCAGCAGATAGCGTTGAAGCTGGTAGGCGAGGCGGGGATCGAACCCACAACCCCCGGCTTAGAAGGCCGGTGCTCTATCCAATTGAGCTACTCGCCCGTGCTTTCTCATTGTAGCTTTGAAACGGCGGTTGCGGGTGGTACGGCCGCTGGAATTGCATCTGCAAATGCAGTCATAAAGGTTGCAAGTGCTTGGGCTGCGTCAGAACGATCCCGGCCCGAAGCCGCGAGGTAGGCCGTGACGCCAAATCCTTCAGTTTCCCCTGCAACGGCCTGCCGGACCACGAATTCAACGCGGCATTGCGGCGCCGAAACCGGACCGAGGCGTGCCACCCACTGCAGGCAAAAGGCTTCTGCCTGCTGCCACGTGAGAAAGACCGCGGTCTGAACCGGAAGCAAGTCAACGTAGCAAGCGAGGCCGCAGCGGGCGCCTGCCGCGAGCTCCGCCGGTTCCTGTTCCCATCGATCGCATTTCGAAGTCCACAGCGGCGATGCTTCTCCATTCAGGGCCAGGAGCAAGGCGGCAAGCGGCGGAAAATCGGTCGCCTCCTGAATCTGCCCAATGCACTCCGGGCCGCGGCGAAGGTCAACGAAACCCGGCCAAAGGGCCTCAATGACCGGCGCGCCACCACCTATTTCGACCTCACAATCAGCGTCCATTCAAGGGCTCGGCAAAAGGTTGCAGGTAGCGCATTACGCCAGCTTCTGCCCAGTGAATCTCGTTGCCCTTATCGCGGGAAAGATAAGCGCAATGGCCTCCGTGGAGCGTCTCAACAAAGTCGATACTCGGATTGGCAAGTAGCTTGGCGCGCGTTTCCGGCAGCAGGCGGATAAAGGGGTCGTCCTGCGCATGCAGTATGAACGTAGGCACAGCGATGCGCTCAACGACGCGGGCGGCGGCAGCCCGATAGTAGTAGTCGTCCGCGCCCTTGAACCCCCAGTAACGGGAGAGAATCTTCTCATCGAACTGGCGGATGGAGCGCACCGGGCCCATCTCTTTGAGTTCGTCCGCCCGATAAATATCGGGGAACAAATCTGACTTGCGGCGCAAGCGCGCCATCAGCCCGAGAAGGAACTTCCACTCGTAGGCACGATTGGCGGGTTCATGCAGAGCGTCTGCTCCGGGAGCTAAGTCGATGGCCGGACAAACTGCGGCCACTGCGCACAGGGGTTGCTGGCCGCCCCACTCCCCCGCCAGTTTGAGCACCAGGTTGCCCCCCATCGAGTATCCAACCAGCGCCACGCGTTGCAGTCCGAAGAGGTCTGCGAAGTGGCGGAGCACCACACCGACATCACTGGAAAGTCCGGAGTGATAAAGGGTGGGTGTCAGCGCCTCAGTGCCGCCGCAGTTGCGCATGTTCATGCGGATGACATTGCAGCCAGCGGCCCAGGCCCGCGCGGTGATGGCCTGAATGTAGCGAGATTCCGAGGAACCCTCGAGCCCGTGAACCAGCAGCAGCGTGAGCCTCGTGGCTCGTATTTCTTCCGGTTGCCAATGGCAATGGCACACGACTTTGCTTCCGTCGGCCGGATCCACTTCAACTTGCTCAGCTACCGACGGGAGCAGGAAGGCGGGGCGGGGAAAGTAGTTGGCCACAATGGTTTGCAGATGGCCATTGCTCAGGCCGCGGCATGGGACAAACGTGCGCAACTCGGCGGGCAAGCCGGGGTGCCATCCGTCAAGTTCTGCATTTTCACGGGTATTAGGATTCACGGAGTCTCGACAAGTGGAGCGTTTGCGGTTGCAATCCGTGTAAATTGGCGCGGCTAGTGGAAATCGAACGTTTCCCACAGCTTTGCCTACAGGCAACAGGTTACCACAGATGCCGTAAATGCCATGTTTGCCGTCGACCATCGCACGCTATTGCGCGCTGGACCCTGGAACGCGTCCGATGTCGGTACGTTCATGTGGCCATCAAGAACTTAGCTGAACTTGCGACCTACTTCCAACAGGATGCGCGTTGAAAGGATTTGGTTGACGCTTAGCGGAGGCGGGGCAGCGTTATCCCGATTGCGTTCAGGGCCGCCAGATGGGGGGCACGAATAGCGCGATGTTGCTGCCGGCTCATTCGCCCGGCACGCGTTTAGTTTGGTGCCGCTTTAAAACTCGGCTTCGACATCCACCGGCGCGGCTACATTCTTCAGCGATACAGAGTTACCGCCCCCAATGTTGGCGGGTTTCCCATTAACGGTAGCCGAACGCAGGCTCACACCGGCCGCCAGAGGAAATCGGACGATGGCTTCAGGCACGGCAGCTGTTGAGTCCAGATGCAAAAGCATCTTACCGCTGCGAGGATAGTCGAGGCGGAAGGAAACCTTTCCACCCAGCGTGGTGGGAGCCGATGAAATGGCGATACGCTCTCCAGGTTCAATCCAGCCGGCGGGAATGCCAGCAAGAAGGTGCAGCGAATCAAGGTCTTCATAAAAAAGCATGTCACGGACAAGGAGAATCAGATTGGCTGGGCCCCACGCCTCAGGCATATCGCCGGTGCCGTGGCGATTTTGCACATCTCCCGACGTGTGTCCGTCGGAACCCGGCTTGCCGTTGTCGCAGGCGGTGGGCAGGGTCTTGTCGACCTTGATTTCTTCTTTGAAGGCATCGGTGGTGTAAGTGTGATTCAGCGTAGCAATGAGCAGATCGACGGTTTTATCAATCTCGCCGCGGCGGAGATACGTCTCGGCCACGTTCATCGATTCGCTCGGCCAGACACCGCCCGCGCCCATCCACGCCATGTGCGTAGGCAGGCCCTCAAGTTCGTCACGACGCATGCGGCTGAGCAAGTTGGTTACCAGGGGGTCTTTAGGGCTGAACAGCCCGGTCGGGTAAACCGCAATCAGGCTTTGGGAAACGTCCGCTCCAGGGTCGGTGGGAGTAGCCGGCAAATAGGGTGCATCCTCGGTCTCCAAGGCAATCGAGCGGCGCATCGCGGTCAGGTAAGCCTGCTTGTAGTCCGCATACTGAGCGGCGAAGCGTGCTGCGTCCTCGGGCTTGCCCAGTTCTTTGGCCGCCTGCTCCGCGATATGGATGGCGTAGAGCCCCCAGGTGTTATGCGGGAAGGGGTGTCCCTCGGGCAAGCCGCTGTCGCCATAACTCCATGGAAGCAGGCCAAACCAGTAGGGCTTCTCTCCCGGTTTCAGTGGCGGGGATGTCTCGGGACGACATGACCAGGGAATCTGCCGCTGAATGGGCTGGGATGCATCGGGGGCGTCTTCGGGCAGCATGGTCTCCTGGCGGTGCAGGTCGATCCAGTTCGCCGCCGCGGCCAGATGGGGATAGGAACTTCGCAGCCACTCCTTGTCCCGCGTAAGCAAATAGTAGTCCCAAACCGACGCGGCATTTCCGCCGATGTTATCCCATGCGGGCCAGCCGCTTGTGACCGGGCCATCCCATTCCCCGTCGTCCTTTTGCAAGCCGAAGGTGTGCTTGACGGTGTCCTGCCCGATGGACAAATAGCCGGCAAGTTCGATTGACCGCGCCTGGAAATACTCGCCCCGGCCCCAGAATTCGCGATAGACCGCCGGTCCGTCCAGAGTCCAAAGCTCACCCTTTTCGTCGCGCTCGGTGAGGATCAAAATGTAAGCTACAGAAGCTTGATAGAAATCGGAGAGTTCCTTCTCCCTCGGCGGCAGATCAATTTGCGCGCCCTGCTTCCAGAGATTTTCCCAAGCCTGGCGCGCGCTCGCCAGGAGCGTCTGGCTATCGGCCGCGCTGAGCATGCTCGCTTCAGCGGCAGGAAAGTCATAGGGCAGCTTGATCCAGAAGACAACCGACCCATGGGGAGGAACCGGGCGTTGCTGAAGCAGGGTAAGTCCGTGGGCTTCCGTTGATTGCTCCCGGACGCCTTGGGCGGGCTCGACCACAGCCAGCAGTTTGCCATCGCGGGTAGCCAATTGAGAACCGCTGGCAAGCGCCGGTAAGTTACGCAGTTTGCCGTCGAGGCGAAGCTGCAGAGTTACCGCTTCCGCCGCGCGATTGGAGACCACCATCTCTACAACATCCAGATCTTGATTGCCGGCGACCGTAGCGAACGCGGTTTCTTGCACGCTCAGCGACTCGCTGTTCCACTCGGTAACCACAAAAGGAAAGCGCATTCCATCCAGATGCTGACCGGACGCGATGAGTGGCGTGGTTTCGGCGCCATGAAGTTCACACATGCGGATGCCCAGGGCGCCGTCAAGCTGTTCGCTGAACCCGAAGGTCACAGCACGCCCTTTTTGCGCCAGGCTCCATTGCGACCACATAAGCTGGCCATCTTTGGTGACAATGGTCTTGTGGTTGCCCATGGGCAGGCCGATCAGACTTCGGGCATCGACGTTGGAATATTGGTGCGTGATGTGCAGTGGATTTTGCGCATGAAGGGCCACACCCAGAACGCCAAAGGCAGAGATAGCAGCGCCCAGCAGAATCCAATGGATGGGAACCGAAACAGCTTTCATGAACATCCCTTCCCCTCAAACATTTGCGATCATACGATATGTCAGGAACCCGATGGCGCACTAAGAAACGCTTGGATCGTAATAATTACTGTGGTTCTTGACAGTTCATTTTGGCCGGTATATAAAGCTCACCAAGAATTCATGAACGCTTCCACCGATCGTCTACGCGGGCAAAGGCCACGGACGAAAGCGGGTTGATCGCAACCCCCGGGATTTCGTCCTGCGAATTCATCGCCCAAAGCCATTACTCACCCGGAACTCCCGACCATGAGAACTGAATCCAGAGGCAAAGCAACACCATGAGAACTGCTGTTTGGATCGCACTCGGAGCGGCCTTGTGCCCGCTCCTCGCCGCCCAGGAAGGGCAGCCACTCAAAATCAAACACGTTGATGTGGTGATGTTGAGCCACCTGGATGTGGGTTTCACCGACCAGCCGTATCTAGCGGTCAACGAACTGCATCGGCGCTACTTCGACGTGGCAGTGGACGCGGCGAACGCCACTGCGAAGGAACCCGTCGCACAACGGTTTCATTGGACCGAGGAGTCGCTGCTTCCGGTTGTGGCGTGGTGGCGCAAGGCCTCTCCCGAACGCCGCCAGGAGTTGGTGCGTGCGGTGGATAACGGCCAGGTGGACACCGGCGCCATGCCTTTCAACACCGAGCCGTTTGAGAATGCGGACGAATGGAAGCGAGTGGGCACTTGGGCGCCGGACGATCTGTTGAAGGCGGTTCATCCGAAAGTCGCCATTCAAGACGACGTGAACGGCGCGTCGCGCGCCGGAATGACCGTCCTGGCGGACCATGGCATTCGGGCACTGATGATGGGCTTAGACGGGTTCTGGGGAGGGCCGCCTTTCCCAATGCCCAAGGCGTTCTGGTGGAAGCTGCAGGATGGCCGCCGCATCTTTGTTTACCTGGCATCGGGCTATGCGCAAGCAGATGAATTGTTCCTGCCCGGAGAATGGAGAGTCGGGGACTCTCCCGCCGCCGCGAATCTTGCTTTTCGTCCGCCGCGGACCGGTGAGATCCTGCCTTCCGATGAGGCTTCAGTCCGGGAGGCACACGAACGTTGCGTGAAAGTTATTGACGGCCTGGAAAAGCGTGGGTACGTTGGCGAGCGACTGCTCGCTGTCTTCGCGAATCAGTGGCGCATGGACAATGAAGTGCCCTTTGTTCCCATGGTCGACTTCGTTGCCACCTGGAACCGCCTCAAGCTTCAACCGGAGTTGCGACTAGTCACCATCTCAGAAGCGATGGCTACCATGGAGAAAGAAGTTGGCGATCGCATTCCGGAGTATGAGGGAATTTGGCCGGACTGGTGGGTAAACGGAGCCGCTTCCACTCCCCGCGAACTTGCGGCCAGCCGCTTCGCCAAGCGCTATCTCCACGCTGCCAACTCGCCGCTGTTTGGCCCCATGGATGAGTCTGCCAGAGCGACCGAGGATAACATTCTCGAGGATCTGGCGCTGTTCGAAGAGCATACCTGGGGCGGAGCCTACAGCGTCTCCCTGCCGGATAGTCTGGACTCAACGGGACAGCTCGACGAGAAAAGCTTGCTGGCTTTGCGATCGAATGCCCGAGCCGCCTGGCTGTTCTCGCAGCGTGCGCGGACCAAACTGTATCCGGAGCAGGCCGGCTTCTATGCCATCAATCCCACCGGGACGCCGATGAATGGCTGGGTCACGGTGCCTGTCATGACGCTGCGCGGACAGTTTCAATCGGTGCGCGACAAGGCCACCGGAGAGCAGATTCCGTTGGAGTTTTTGCCCGCCACCGACCCCTCAGGCCGCGCAGTGCCGACAGGACCGCCGGTGGCGGACTGGCTCCCCTACATCGACGATTTCCCCCGCCCGCTGGCGCGTTTCTGGGTAGACCATCTGGATGCGAATTCGACGCGGGTTTTCGAACTGGAGCCGGCTAAAGCTCCCCAGCAACAATCGGCTCCAGCCAAGTTTACGGCAGAGTTGGATGAACACGGCTGGCCCACTTCATTGCTATGGCCCGGTATGACCCAGCCTCTGTTCCAGGGAGCAATGGGCAATTTTCTTTCAGTGCGGAGCACAAGCCCAAGACCCCTTAACGCATTTAATGGCCTGGCATCCAATCCCAACGAAACCGAGCGCAACAGCCTGCGCCAGCATGCATTCCAGGAGATTGCTGCCATAGCCGATGGGCGGGTCAAGGTTGAGGAAACGCCCTACACCGTCACTTACACGCAGGAACTGAAGCATCCTTCGGTGAAATGGCTCATCCGGCGGCTCGAAGTGTGGAAACAGGAGCCGCGTGCTCGCCTGGATGTCCGGTTCGACAGGATTTCTTCAGGCGACCCGGAGATCTACTATCTCGAATTCCAACTGGCTACGCCCAAGAACCTTCTGCCGCTGTTGAGCGAAGGCGGACTGCCGTTTGTTCCCTTCAAAGATCAGATACCGGGTACATGCAAGGACTACTTTGCGATTGACGGTTGGGCCCACTACACAACGCCGGAAGGTCATTTGCTGTGGGTTAGCCGGGACGCTCCGGTTCTGTCAATCGGAGGGACCAACGTCTGGACCCGGCTTACAAGTGTCCCAGAGAAGACGAATAGCCTGTTCTCAATGGTCTTCAACAACACATGGCCTACTAACTTTGCGGCGAACAGCAATGGCGTGATGGATTTTCAATACGATTTGGTGTGGAAGAACCAGATGGACAAGGACGCCGGCGTTTTGTCGGAAACGCTGGTGAGCGATCCTGTTCCGCTTATCAACCCGGTTCCGCGCGAGAATCCCTTCGTGATGAAGGATCTCTTCAAGCCGTAAGCGATCTGGTTCTTGAATCTAACGGCGGTGATCGGCAACTCATGGACGCTCCACGCAAGTTCGGCACTCAGGCAACCGTGTTCTGTTGCGGCTTGTCCGGGACCGCTGATCCTGATGTCACGCCGCCTTGGGCGCCGTGGTTTCGGAAGGTATCGACTTGGGCTCTGTTATTCGCGTGTTCCTATTGGCATTCAGTTCAAGCGAAGGCGTGCAAGGGGGGACTCATTGAAGGATCGTGAGCAGGCAATTTCAACCGAGTCGGCGGAGCTCTTTCCGGTGCCAATCCTGAGCCGCCGCCAGTTCTCGAAGCTCGTAGCCGCTGCGGCCGGCGCGCTCGCCACCGGATGCCCGGCAGTGATGGCAGCGGATGAAGTGGGCGGAGCCGAGGGAAGCGACGCATCATCAGCCAACGTTGAATATGGCGTAGGCCAGATCTGGCCGCACGAACTTGGAGACGTTCGTGTTGTGGTCTCAGTTCCGGAAGGCCACGGGACAGTTCGTGTTCACATTCCGTGGCGAAGGCGAGACATTGACCCGCAAGCGAAGGAGATCATCGTACGCGATGCCAAGACCGGCAAATCTGTCGAGAATATTGCAATCATTGCGGTAAATCGCGAATTCGGGGATTTAGTCTTCGAGTCCTCAACCTCTCCAGCGACTTATGAAATCTATTACATGCCATACACCGTGACGCCCACGGAGTGGGCTTACTCAGTGGCCTATGGCCATGCGGAGCCGCATGCGAATCCTGCGTGGCTGGAGAGCAATGGACTAACTCCTGCGCTGCTCCAGAGTGGGCGATGGAAAGCGCTGCCCCAGGCCAGCGTTAAGGAAATTCAGGCGCGCACCGACTTTGATCGCTTCGACCCCATGGAGGTGATTGCCACAGGCGAGGAAACCGCGAGTCTCATCGCGAAGCACCCCGGAAAATCTCTCCTGTTGTTTCCCGAAGAGCGCCAGTTCCCCATTCGCATGATTGACGATTTGCCCAAGCGCTGGATTCAACTCGGATCGCGGGAAGAATTCCGCGGCGAGGCGCGATGCGCGGAGTTCTTCGTATTTCAAGCAGGCATCTATGCGTGCCGGACCGATGTGCAGATTCTCTCCATCGATTCGAGTGATTTGAAGGCCAATTCAGGCGCCGCCATTCCGGCCAGCGCTATGCGTTGTTTCAACCTGGGCGGGACGGATTGGCTTGGCCGTCATTTCTCGAAAAACGTCGCCATCGCGCAGGGAAAGGTTGGCGCGTTGTGGTTCGGCGTCCAGATTCCGAGAGAGGCCGCGCCCGGAACCTATCGGGGCACGCTGGTCATTCGAACCCGAACCGGCGAGGCCAAGCTGGCAGTGACACTGCTGGTTTCCGCACAACCTTTGGAGGATGCCGGGGACAGCGAGCTTTGGAGGCAGTCCCGCCTGCGGTGGTTGGACTCAACCTTGGGAATTGACGACGAGATAACGGCGCCTTATACGCCTTTGACCGTCAAGGGACAAACGGTCGGCTGCCTTGGAAGAGAAGTGCGATTCGATGCCGCCGGATTTCCGGCGAGTATTCGCAGTAACGGCCGAGAGATTCTGGATGGCTCCATCAAACTGTTGGTGGAGACGGCGAACGGACAACTTCCCTGGAATGCCGGACAAGCCAAGGTTCTGAAATCCCACGCGGGCGCCGTGGTATGGGATGCCTTGAGTTCGAGCGGGAGCTTTACGCTTGAGTGCCAGGCCAGGATGGAATTTGACGGGCACATTGATTTTGATGTCCACCTTCGCGCGAAAGAAGCATCGAGGGTCAATGACATTTTCCTGGAACTTCCCTTCAGGAAAGATGTCGCTGCTTACATGATGGGCTTGGGCCGCAAGGGAGGGTATCGGCCACAGCAATGGAAATGGTCCTGGGACGTGAACCGGGCTATCAATAGCGTATGGATAGGCGATTACAATGCTGGCCTGCAAGTGAAACTGAGCGGGCCTGAGGACACGTGGGATCTATACGACCTCAAGCTGTCGGGCATCCCGAATTCCTGGGGAAATGACGGCAAGGGGGGATGGACAGTCACAGAAGAAGCGGAGCGGGTGATGGTGCGGGCCTATTCCGGCGAGCGCAGCCTGCATGCGGGCGAGGAGTTGCAGTTCCGCTTCAGATTGTTGGTGACGCCTGTGAAGCCGCTCAATCGCGCTCACTGGGGCCAGCGCTATTACCACGTCGTTGGTCCACCGGAAGATGCGGTGCAATGCGAAGCCACCATCATCAATATTCACCAGGGAAATGACCTTAATCCCTACATCAACTACCCGTTTCTCGCGGTCGATAAGCTCTCGGCATATGTAAACGAGGCGCATGGCTTTGGACTGAAGGCCAAGATCTATTACACCGTAAGGGAACTGAGCAATCACGTTGCGGAGATGTGGGCTTTGCGAAGCCTGGGTGACGAGATCTTCGTGGATGGTCTGGGCGGCGGCGGCGCCTGGTTGCGTGAACACCTCGTATCGCACTACTTGCCGGCGTGGCACTCGACACTGGCCTCCGGGGAGGTCGATGCCGCTATCACGACGGCTGGGCTTTCAAGATGGCATAACTACTACCTTGAGGGTTTGGCATGGATGCTCAAGAACGTGGAGATCGATGGCTTGTACCTCGACGGGATTGGTTACGACCGTCAGATCATGAAACGGGTACGCAAAGTGTTGGACCGCAATCGTCCCGGCTCACTCATCGACTTTCACTCCGGCAACGAGTTCCCTTTCCATGATCTCCGCATCAGCCCCGCCAACAAGTACATGGAACATTTCCCCTACATCGACAGCCTCTGGTTTGGAGAAGAATACGATTACGACGAATCCCCCGACTATTGGCTCATTGAAGTTTCAGGAATACCGTTTGGGCTCTTTAGCGAAATGCTGCAGAACAATGGGAATCCATGGCGGGGAATGGTCTATGGAATGACGGCGAGGTACTACCAGGGGGCCGATCCCAAATACATTTGGAGGATTTGGGACGAATTCGGCATCCAGAATGCCGAGATGATCGGATATTGGGAGCCATCCTGCCCGGTAAAGACATCGCACAAGGATGTCCTGGCAACGGTATACAAGAACGGTGCGCGCACTCTGATTTCAATTGCGAGTTGGGCAAAAGAACCGCTGAAATGCCGCTTGTCTTTCGATTGGCCAGCGTTGGGACTCAATCCTGAAAAGGTATCGATCTCAGCTCCGTCCATAAAGGGCTTTCAAGCGAGCACATCATTTTCTCCCTTGTCCGAAATACCGCTCGAACCCGGTAAGGGATGGCTGCTTCTTATTCAGGAGACGGGATCGTAATTGGCTTTGCGGCGAATGGCACCGGAGCCCGTGAAGGGCGATTCAGACACTTAAAAGCGATGTGAAGCGAGTTGAATTGGCGTTGACATAAATAACCTGTCATGCGTAGTGTTTGTGTTGAAAAAGTTCGATCCGTTCAGTTGCAGCCCGCATGAGGAAACGGCAACGCGGCGGGAAAGGAGAAGGGGATGAAGAGGTCTGAGCTGAACCGGTACATTGCCGAGGCCAGTGCGTATTTCGCGGAGCATCATTTTGTGTTGCCGCCGTTTGCGGACTGGACGCCGGAAGAATGGCGTCAACACGGCGGGGAAGCCAATGAACTACGTAACCAGCGGCTGGGGTGGGACATTACAGATTTCGCCTCCGGGGATTTCGACAAAATTGGCTTGACCATGTTTACGCTCCGGAATGGACTAGGGGCCGGCGGCAAAATCTCCAAAGTCTATGCTGAAAAAATCATGCTTGTGCGAGAGGGCCAGGTCACACCCTATCACTACCACGGACACAAGAACGAGGACATTATCAACCGCGGCGAAAAGGGATCTGGCCGCTTGCTGGTGCAGTTGTATAACTCAACCGAGGATGGGCAACTCGCGCAGAGTCCAGTTTCTGTAGTCTGCGACGGAGTTCGGCGCCAGCTCGAGGCAGGGGGAACAGTGATCCTGGGCCCCGGAGAATCCATCACACTGACCCCTCATCTCTACCACCAGTTCTACGCCATAGATGGTTGGGCCCTGATCGGCGAGGTCTCCTCGGTCAACGACGACGACACGGACAACTACTTCCTTGAGAAACAGCCCAGATATCCGGCCTTGATTGAGGATGAACCTCCGCTTCGGCTGCTCTGCACCGAATATCAGCTCGCTTAGATTGCCGCTTGAACTTGAAGTTTTACGTTCCGGTGTGCGGGCTGCCTCCGCCACAAGCGAGAACAATCGATGGTTTGGACGAGGTGCCTGGCTTCCCGGGAAGAACCGCACCAGCGGAGAATGAAAGGCAACCATGACATCGCGAGATCGCGTGCTTACTTGCTTGAGCCATCGTGAGCCTGACCGCGTCCCGCTCGACCTGTCGGGGTATCGCTCATCGGGAATATCCGCCATCGTCTATCCCAAGCTCAGAGCCGCGCTGGGGCTTGAACCGCGGACAGTGGATGTATACGATGCGGTACAACAACTGGCCATTTGTCACGATGACGTGCTGGACAAGTTAGGCGTGGATACCATCGAGCTGGGACGCGCCTTTTGCCTTGAAGACAAATGGTGGGCGGATTGGACACTCGCAGATGGAACTCCATGTCGATTGCCGGTATGGATAAAGCCGGAGCGACTAGGGAAAGAGTGGATACTGCGAGCGCCTGCCGGTCACATCATGGCCCGTCAACCGGAAGGGTCCCTGCACTTCGATCAAGCCTGGTGGCCCTTTCTGGACGGAAAAGAAGATCTCTCCCGCATCGAGGCGCTGTATCCGGAACATATGTGGACAGGCGTGCAGTTGCCACCGGGACCATCTATCTCAGGACTAGATGAGTTAGCCGCCGGAGCACGTGCCCTCCGCGCCAGGACAGACCGTGCGATCATCGGGCTGTTCGGCGGAAACCTGCTGGAGATGGGGCAGTTCTACTACCGCATGGACAACTTTCTGGTGATGTTAGCTGGCGAACCGCAGCGGGCGCATCGTTTTCTTGACGCCCTTATGGAAATCCACTTGCGCAACCTGGAACGTTTTCTTTCGGCAGTTGGCACTTCGATCGATGTCATTCTCTTGAGCGACGACCTGGGCGCGCAGAACAGCCCGCAAATTTCGCCCCGCATGTACCGTGAGTTCTTCAAGCCGCGGCATGCTCGGATGTGGGCGCACGTTAAGAAACTGGCCAACGTCAAAGTCATGTTGCACTGTTGTGGCGCGGTACGTCCATTGCTGCCTGATCTGATCGACGCGGGCCTCGATATTATCAACCCGGTACAAATCAGTTGCAGGGGCATGGAGGCTGAGGGACTGAAGCGCGATTTCGGCAAGGATCTTGTTTTTTGGGGCGGCGGGTGCGACACGCAGCATGTATTGCCGCTAGGTACGCCCGACGAGGTGCGCGAACACGTTCTTCACCAATGCGAAGTGCTTGCGCCTGGCGGCGGATTCGTCTTCCATGCGGTGCATAACATCCAGGGTAACGTGCCTGTGGAGAACATCGTTGCCATGTACGACGCGGTTCATGAGTACGACGCGCGAATGGCAGTATCGGCGTAGCTCACACATTTGGTCCGTCAGCCGCAGAGGAGCAGATGAGTTAACGCGAAAAGCCACCGTATCAGGGAAGATTGACCCGTTGCTCCGGTGCCTTGACTGAAACGATTCCTTCTCCTTCGCGCACCACATAAAACCGGTCGGCGGTCAAATTCCTCACCGTTTCCCTTCTTCCGCTTGGCCAAAGTATTTCTGCGTCATCCAGACGCTCATGACTGCCCAATCCAAAGTGTATGCGCAGATCGTTCTGCGACAGGAAGCTTCCGCCGCTGGATACCTCGCCGAGCTGGACTAGATCCCTTGCTGTGGCTCGTATCCGGGCATTCAAGGCCAGGCGGTTGCTCTTGGTCCCGATCAATTGAAAGCTGATCCAATGGTTCCGCGGCCCCTCTTCGGGTCGCAGGATCATCGGTTTGCCCACCAGGTTTTCAACCACGGCCTCCATCCTCCCGTCATTAAATAGATCGCCTACAGCAAGGCCACGGCTCACCTGCGGAATCTGGATCGCAGGTCCAACCTGCCAGCTAATGTTCTTGAATGTGCCATTGCGTTGGTTCATGAAGAGAAACTTTGGCTCAAGGTATTTGGTTGCCATGTGGGCGCTGTCCACCTGTGGATATACATGCCCGTTGACCAGGAAGAAATCCTGCCAGCCATCGTTGTCGAAATCGACAAAAGCATCTCCCCAGCCCACGTAGCCTTGCGTGCCCCGGGCAAGCCCTGAAGGAATCGACATTTCCGTAAAATTCATGGCGCCATCGTTTTGATAGAGGGCAGCGTACTCAACGTCGAAATGCGAAATCACCAGCGACATTCGGCCGGTATGCTGATAGTCGCCTAGCGCCACTCCCATATTGGCCTGTTCAACTCCATCCTCGTTGGTTGCCACGCCGGCTGGGAAAGCAACATCCTCGAACTTTCCCGCGCCATCGCCCTTATAGAGGTAGTTGGCCTCGCCATCGTTTGTGACAAAGAGATCGAGCTTTCCGTCATTGTCAAAATCCGACCAGATCGCGGTCAGGCCATAGCGGTGTTCTGGATCGACCACTCCGGCTTTCTTCGATACATCCGAGAACGTGCCGTCGCCGTTGTTATGGTAAAGATTATCCGGAACCCCCTTTAGCCCACGTGGACCGCACTGTACATCGAGTCCCAGATACTTGCATGATTTCGTTGAGCCGAACGCGGGCAGATTGTCCAAATGAAATTCCACGTAATGCGATACGAAGAGATCAACCCAACCATCCCCGTCATAATCTCCGAACGCCGCTCCCGTCGCCCATCCAGAATCGCTGCCGAGTCCGCTGGCCTTGGTCACATCTGTGAATGTGCCGTCGCCGTTATTGCGATAAAGCACGACACCGTTTAAACAGGTCACGAGCAGATCGGGCCAGCCGTCGTTGTTATAGTCGCCCACCGCCACGCCCATTGCCCAGCATGGATATCCAACCCCAGCCTTGTCGGTCACGTCGGTGAAAGTTCCGTCGCGGTTGTTGTGATAAAGCGCGCTTCTCGCTTTGACCCCATGCAGAGCCATTTCTGCGCTCTGTGCATTCGTAAAATAGATGTCAGGCCAGCCGTCCTGGTCATAGTCGATTAACGCCACTCCGCCACTCATTGACTCTGAGATAAATCTCGCCTCAGGGCTCGACAAGTGTTCGAATTGAATGCCGGTTGATGCGGTAATGTCTACCAGATTTGGATAGTTCGGACGGACGCCACCAGCCTCTCGCTCGGCCGCTGCCTTTTGGCGCTCTGCTGCAGACAGCGGCGTCGGCGTTCCCATCTGGCCCAACATCGAACCATTTACGCATAGGATGGCAATCACCGCGCATGCCTGGACAAGGATCATACGCGGAGCCGTCGGTCCTCCAGCAATGCTTGGCGCTCGGATAATCTCTCTCCCCGTGGTCTATAATCCAGACTCGTACCACTACCCGGTGCGTTCCGGCCATCCGCCGGATCTATTCTAGTTCAACATCCAATGCCGCCATCTTCCACGGCGAGAGGTTAAGACTTATACGCACCTTGGAGTCATCTATTGGCATCAGCGAATCTTCCAGAGATCTCCCTTCAAAGTCCACACGGCGGCAGGTGCGCAACGGCACCGCAAAAGTTAACTCTCCCTTCTTTGTTTCATTGCAGTAGTTCATGAGCCACACATTGAGCCGCCCTGAATCTGAGCCAACCCGGAATATTACAAAAGCAGGATCGTTCACCGAAACCAGGGATCGTGAAGACACGGGCAAGCCAGTTCCCCGTTGAACGATTGCTCCTCGCGACTCTTCGGCAAATCTGTAACTTTCCGTGGCGGTGAATGACGATCCAGTTGTTACCGACCAACTCCATCGATACGATCCCTTCAGCACTTCCCGCCCAATCATGTTGCGGAGCAGGAATTGTCCTCCGGCTCTCTCACTGAAGAATTGCTGCGTTCCTCCGTGTGCCAGAAGGATCACGAAATCCGATGATTGAAGCCGAACATAATTGAGGGCGGAGAACTGTTCGTTATGGCTTTCCTCCTCCCCGAACGGAAAGTCGCGCATTACCTTTATCTCACCCGGCCCAAACTCGCACTCTGCCAGCGCCAGGAAACGCATGCGTGGGTAAGTATGCAACTCGGCGATTATCTCAACCTTCGGTAGCCCTCTGTGCAAGAGTGCGCGTGCGGTCACCCAGGCTGCAGGCTCTTCGGTTTGAGTTTGAGTAAGAATATTTCCCCGTACGGCCAGCGCAAAGCGGGTAGGTCCCGCCGCCTCGACAACACTCGAATACGGAATTTCATCAAAGGACTTCGCGCGAAACTTCTCATTAACGTTGGGAGAAGCCCAGAATGTCTCGTTAATATGTGTGATCTCGCCCTTAAATGGCCGGAAGAGAAAGGATCTGCCTCTCGACTTATCAAGGATCACGAAAGCTTTACCCGAGTTATCCCACTTAATCGAGTAATACTCGTTTTCGATTCTCTCCGATTGTCGCGAAGGGGCCAAAGGGGGAGCAGAGCTTCTCTTCAATTCGTATGTTTTGACACCGCAAGGCGGCAGATCGACAATACCAACAAAACGAGGATTTTCGTTTACACACTCCGGCTCAAGCCGTTGCAGTTCCACTCTTTCGTCTCTATGTTCCAATAAGTATCCCGCGCCATCTTTCCCTTCAAGCTCCAGCACAACCGGTTGACGCACCTGAATTCCAGCAGGATTTATGCATGTCACTTGAGGTTGCCTTCCGCCGGCATGCTGGTTCGCCAATCCCCTGGCCACCTCTTGTCGAAGCTGGCGAGTTCCCGAGTCGACTTCCCGGGCCATCATTCTCGCCACCTCAAAATTCGTCGTCAGCGTACCCTCATACTCGGCAGGGTATCCAGCCGCCATGAAGCAATCATGTTGCTGAGTGAGCATAAGCTTCTTCCAATAACTGCGAAGGCGCTTTGCCCGGTCCGCGTCCGGCAAAAGGGAGAGCAGGAGTTCAGTAGCGCTCAATTCGTGCTCAAGACGTCGATTCTCTTTAAGCAGTCCATCGCCCTCGTATCCCCAACCGCCGATTTCCGCCCACAGCATCCCCTTGTTTTGAGGCCAACCGAACAGGAATGTTCCATCGTCCAACTTGAAACGGTGCGGCTCAAGGTCTACCCCCGGGCCGCATCTGCGGTTCATATATTCCGAGAAGCCCAGGGAGCTAAGACCCTTGTTCCTTAGCGATTGAATGCCCTCGGCGTAGGGGAGATACGATGATCCCCAATCTATGCCCGGCGGCCATACCTCATCCCAAATAGCCAGCAACGCCCTCTCCGACTCCGCCGCCGAATTCGCAGTCGCCGCGAGCGATTGATATTGCTTGTCAAGGGAGATATTCCATGGATTGTAGGGGATGGCCGGGATCGTACTTCCATCCGTCCCTTCCCAGTTGATAACCGCCTTCTTTACCAGCGGCAACGATCCATTGTTCTGGACGTTCAGGGAAGCATTCTTAAATCCGCATAGTCTGAGCAACTGCGGCATCTGGGGATGGAACGATATTTCCTCCGCCAAAAAACTATCAATAGTTTTCCCGAGCGCTTCCCGTACTATTGCGCGGCCCTCAAGAAATTGCCGTACGTTCGACTGCCATCCCACCACGCTTTCGTACGGTTGACTATAGGTTGCACCAATAATGTCGATTCGTCCGGACGATACCATTGGACGGAGGATGTTTTGCACGAAATCGGGGTCTTCGTCCTGGATGGCCTCGAATGCGTGGGAATCGAATTCGAGGCAAATTGTCAGCCAGGGGAACTGGCGGAGCATATCGATGGTCTTCTGGACCCCATAGAATATCGAGAAGGCTTGCTTGTAATGTTTCTTGCCGACGGAGCCCTCACGAAAGTACCAGCCCACTCCGCTCTGGTGCCAGTGATTCACAATCGTAAAGTAACTGTTTGCCGGAATTAAGCCCTCCGCTCCGCCCGCCAAGCCGGCCATTGAAGCCGCACAAAGCCCCCCAAGAAATACACGCCGGTTCATACGTAACCCAGCCAATCCTGGCTCTGGTAACATCGCAAGTTCTTGCCTCTTGCTTCCCGGTTCCATTCGTCTCTCCCTTTTGGGTTCAAGCTAAAAGCTGAAAACCGATCTGAGCAATACCAGCCGATGCTCATGGCTCACCGGAAAACACCGCGGTCGGGTTTGCTAAACCTACCAGGCGTCCGCGCCCGCTTGTACCCGGGGGCCGACAGTCGTCATGTCAATTTGATGAAAGCCCATCTTTAGGGCAGGCGACTCCGCCCTTAGGCGAAAGTCGAAATTGCCTGCGTTGACAAAGAGCGGATCGGCAACCATCGAGTCCTGATCCTGGCCGAGTGCTTGCCATTCGGAAAACGTCTTACCCGCAAAACTAATCTCAGCCCCGCGCGCGTCATAATACAAATTATGCCGCATGGCAAATTTCCCATCGGTCCAATTAGTGCCCAGCAGCCGCCCCTGGTCGAAGTAAACAATATTACCCTCCATGGTGAAAGAGGTGTGCGGCTCAGGACGAGTACGCATCAATTGGTGTTCGCGATTAAAGGCAAAGATGTTGTTCCGTAGGATATTCTCGCGGCCGTAGTGTTGGTGAAATCCAGCACTCTTGCAACCGTAAACGATGTTATCTTCGATCACGATCTCGCTTGAGCCTTCATCCGTGTAGACACCCCATCCTCCGTAGGTGAAAGATGATACATCATGAACAAGGTTATTGCGGATCGCGGTTCCAGGTTGAATCCCGAGGGTATAAATGCCGCCCATGTCACTGAGCATATCTTTCCCTATCGCATGAAGATGGTTATATGCAATCAGATTGCCCTTCGACTGGTTCGGCCCGTATCCCCATGTCCATCCCACTGAAATTGCGGTATAGAACAAATCGTGCACGTGGTTGTGGACAATCTCGTTTTGCCCGCTCTGCAAGACCCAAATTCCAACGGCAGGCGCATATACCAGGCCTAGATCATGAATCTGATTGTCCGCAATTGTGTTCGCGTAGTTCCGCTCGGCGTCGCTCTCCCTAAGCACTGGTTCCCCTACTTTGACACCGCCGCCGCCCATATCGAAGATTTCGGTCGCGGTCACGCTGTTGTGTTTCGATCCGCGACCGAAATAGATCCCGTAGCCGCCCGAGTGGGCAATCGTACACCGGTCCATCTTGAAGTTATCCGTGCCTACCGCTTCTATAGCTGCAGGCGCCGGCGTGGCTGCCTGCATGTCCGCGTAACCTTTGGCGTCCATGGACCACTCCGCGTGCGCAAAGGTCAAGCCGCGGAAAACAACGTTGCGCACAAGTGCACCTGATTGGGGATTACCTTTCAGGAGCACAAGCCGTTCCAGCGTCGGTGCTACTACCAACGCCCGCTCCATGTTCTCGCCGGGCAGGGGAATATAAGAGACAATGCCCTTGGCTCGGTCCAGGTACCACTCGCCGGGCTGATCAAGTGCAGAGGGCGCATTCTCGATGTAATAGCGGGCGTCTACCTCCCGATTTGATGGCACCGCCTGCGAGCCGAGCTTGGCGACATGCTTCGCTTCATCTACCGTCACGATCGGCATGCGAATGTCGCTCCAGGCCAGCAGCGCCACCACCTCAACGTCTCCTCGGTCCGCCCATTCCTTCTGAATGTCGTTGCCGCGAAAATGAAGTTCAAAAGGATTCGCGAGGGAACTTGGTCCATCAATGCGGAAGAAGCCATAGTTGGGAGTTCTAGCCCGAGTGGCGCGCCTCCCGTCCACAAAGAGCTGGTGAAATGTGGAAGGCGGCGCACTTGCTTTCCAGGTTCCGCCGGCATCTCTTGCCCAGCCAGAGATGATTCGACCTCCACTGATCACAGGGTGTTCGCCGCGCGGTGCCTCCCAGATTGCGTCGCTGTCCTCCGGTTCCAGAACAAGCGTTTCGGAAAGATAGTACGTTCCCGCTCGAACTGAGATTGTAATGGGCCCCGTTTGCCCGGATCTACGCTGAGCGCGAGCTGCATCCCGGGCTACCTGCAGAGTTTTGATGGGTCCGTTGGGAGAAACAACAATCGTCTGGGCCGATACGCAGGTCACCAAAGAAAAGAAGAAACATACCAAGCGCTTCATATGTGATGCCCTCCCGAACCTCAAGTGAATTGGCCGCTTTGCAGGTACTAATCCAAGTTGACGTTTCACGAACTGGCTGAAAATCGTTCCGTGACTTGTATATGGCGATGGAATGAAATGTCAAGAGCTACGATGAGCGAGATTGACCGCAAATTCTTTGATCCATACGATGCTTGAACACACGATGAATCGGTTCTTCAGACATCGCCCAACAGCAGGCCTCTCGGTCAAACAGTTCCGTAGAGTATTGCGGCATCAGTCACCGCGTTCAGGTTTTCCACTGAGGTCCCGGGCGCGACATTGTGCCCGTCCATCATGACGTAACCCGGACAGTCCTTGAATATCTCCAGGTTTCGTCGGCAATCTTCCATGACCTCCTGTGTGGTCCCATCGTGAAGCCTGACAGTATCGATGCCGCCCATCAGGAAGACCTTGCCACCCATGATCTTCTTAAGCGCATTCTTGTCCGTCAAGTAGCTGAATCCGATATACCGGTCAATGCGAATGTCGTCCTTCCAGAACTGCAGCAGATGATTGGCTCGGCCGCAGTTGTGAGCCTGCACCTTGTATCCGAGCTGACGAACATGCCCGGCCAGTTTCATATGCGGGACACGCATAAAGTTCTCAATCAGCTCAGGTGACATCTGCGCGGTCCCGTCGTCGCCGACGTGGATCACTTTGTCGACGAAGTCGCTGCAAAAAGCGGCCCTACCGCCATTGAGCTTCGTTACAGCATCGATCCAGTGAATGCTCTTCTCAACAATAATGTCGAGCATCTCCCTCACCCACTCCGGCTTGTCAAACATATCCATAGAGAACTTCTCAACACTGCACAAGTCCGCGGCAAGTGCAGCGATGCCAAGAATGCCGGCGCCGCCCGGATACACGGTGTCAGTTGCGGGAATGACCATCCCGTCTTCGAAAACGATCTCGAAATCAGCCGCAACCTCCTTCATCGTTTTGAAGTACTGAAGCATCTTTCCGTGCAAGCCGCAGTTAACCCAATCCACTTGCCGAATGCGTTCCAGAGTCTCATCCTTCTCAAGCAAATGAGGTCTTGCCGCCCACGGCGAGTCGTCTTTGGGGAACACGGTGGCCGCACCAAAGGCTCCAACATCCTCTACCCACATGAAATCGGGGTAGCAGACGATCTTATGAAAGTCCGATCTCACATTTTCCAATATCCATTTCTGTCCCAGGAGTTGGCATTTCAGCATCGTCCCAGGCTCCTCGGTGTACTCATTGAATCGGTTCGCATAGCCGATCAGCGGTAGCCAGTAGCGTGCGCCGATGTAATGTAATACTGGAACTCTATCCGGAATCTCGAACCGGTTCGCCCGATCCCAACGTTCTTTGCGGGCCAGGATCTCCTTATACGGAAGTGCGATGGTGATCTTGTTCATCAGACTTCTCCATTCCTTTACCAAAGGATCGTGTCAAAGCGGCCTATCCCAACAAGACACGGACCTCCTGTACGGCTAACCCTCCCTGCAAAGTCGTGGCTTTGGGGCTCATCTAAGAGTTACCTCATCATTCAGAGGCCACGGTCTGAGCCGCCCTACGCGCTTCCTGCGAGTTCGACAGCGCAATTCTCTTTGGTTCGAGCCGCGCAGTAGGATGCAGTTTGCAAAGATTTGACCGGCAATGTTACCGCCGATAGGATTACCTCGTCAATGGGCTCCGACGAAACAGTTTACCCAGCCGGACAACCGAATAATGCATTGACACCTGGACTCAATAAGGAGCAATGGCGTAAGACGTCCGGCTCATCAAAGGGTGATGTGGACAAAAGAGAGCGAGCCGCTCGCCTATCGTGTGACCTACGATGACGGCAAGTCGCGCATCGGACGAGCGGTAACTCTGCATCTTGTCGGTGGCAGCGTGCACTCTCTCGCGCAGCCGCCGCATTTGGCACGACTGGTTGACATCGTGATTGAGTGACATGCCAGTCGTGGCAAATCGGCCTGCGCCGAATTCAAGCCTGCTTATCACAGGGAGCGCCTCTTTCCGAATTGTGCTGTTCGACCTTGACAAGTCGATCAGGACAAGCGGTCAAACTTCTTTCAACCCTCCATCTAACACGTATTTGTTGCCGCGATGAAGGATGCCTTCAACGCGCAGGCCCTTGCGGATTGGCAATTCCCTCGCGTCGACCGTCAAGGCGCCATCCGCCGAAGCCTGCAAGCCCGCAACACCGTCCAGGACCATCTCTGCGAAATGAACACCGCTGCTTATAACCCAATGGTTGCCTTGCGGTAAATCATCGAAGCACTTGGGTGCTGCCCCCACGTCCAACTCAGCCATGTCATCGGCCCAGTATGCCTGGGCGAACGGCCCTTGCAAAGTCACTCGTGAAAGACCCGAGATCCACTGTTCCATCCAGTCATCGTAATAACTGATGCGTAGCGCGCCCAGCAGGAATTGAGATGGCCATGCGCCAAAGCACCCGGCCCATTGATGGTCGGCGCGAGTACCGCTGGCGATATCCAGATCAGAGGGAGACAGGCAGTGTGACCAAGTGGCTGTGGCCAACTCCTCGCGCGTGAACCGGGTCATCCTGGCGACCCAGTCTTTGGGTAGATCGTTGCCGACGGCGTTCAAGACCATGCCGATATCGAAAATATTCGCAGCATCCTGCTTTTGCCCCTCGGGATACTGACAGGAGAAAAAGCCCTTGTCAGGCTGGTAAAGAGACTCAATTGCGCGCAGCAGCGAGGCCCTTTCCGCATCGTTGTTTTCGCCGAAGGCGTGCGCACTCTCGGCCAGCGCCCAAGCCTGGACCGCCGTATGTCCTGCGGTGCCGTGCCCGTAAGTCGTGATGCACTCCAGGTAATGGCTGCGGCTGCCGAAGTCAACCAGAACGCTTCCCGGCATATGATGCTCGCGATGCACCCACAATGCCTGCCGAAAGGCCTGCTCGCCGGTGAGTGACTCCGGTTTGGGCTGCTTACTCTCTTTGACCTCGCCCACGCCGCCGAAATCGAAACCTTTTGACTTGGGAGGGAGGCGCGTCAAATCCCAAGTCCTCCACGATAGATCGTTCTGCCAACGCACCAGATTAAAGGCCGAACTCGTCACGGCATGAGGGTGCGCGCAGCACTCCCACCCGCCGTGCTCCCCAGAGAGCAAGTTGGTGGTTTGATAGTTCAGCCACGGAGCAGACATCACGAGACGCAAGTACTTTCGCAGCGCATCCGGATCTAACCGGGCCAGGATACCGCTGATGTAAGGCAGGTCCCAAGCCAGATAAACAGAACCTTCACCTCGCCGGGGCCATAATGTTAGATAACATGGATTGGTAGTTCCCCAGCCGTAGTTACGCCGACAGGTTAACAGCGTCAGCACGCCCATGTAATAGAGCTTGCGAACGGAATCCGACGGTGAATGCACAACCGGGAGGGAGCCGCTGAAGACGCTGTTGTTCGGTGTGAAAGCCGCGTTCCACAGCGATTCCCAGCGCTGGCGCTCTTCCGTCATCGCCTGTTCCTCGCGACCGTACCACTGCTCGGCAACGCGCTGTGCCTCTTCCTGGTCCTTGTGAAAGGTGAAAATCAGCGTCACCTCGAAGGTGTCATTGCTCTTCAGGTTTCGCGACCAGGTTGGAACTCGTTCACGCTGCCACGCATCGGCCTCAGGGCGGACGGCCTGTACGCTGAATGCATTGCCGTCCTCGTTGGCCACACAAATGCCTGATCCGCAGGCAGCTGGACGCACCGTTTGTCCGAGTCCTTTTTCACCGAGAAATGAAGATACGTCGGTGGGGATTGTAGGCACGGCCCAGGCGTAACCTTCGGCGCCTGTGTTTGCGGCGCGGGCTGAGAACATGAATCCCAGGCGCAGTTGGCGCGCCTGGCTTCGCCGGTTCTGAATCCGAATGCGGGTTACAGCTCCCGGTTGGTTCGGAAGCAGCGACGTTCGGCTTTCCATGAGCCATCCGTCAGCTTCGCAGCGCCGGTCTACAGCATAAGCCCGCCACTGGATTTCGACGAACGGCGCTACCTGCGCGAGGTTGCGTCCATTGATAAGGGTAAAGGCGGTAATTTCATTGCCACCGCTGTAAGGTGGAAACACGGGATGCTTGATCGCGGCGATATCGGCTTCAATTTGAATTGCTCCAAGATCATTGCACAAGCCGGGCATTGCTGCGCTCTCAGTGATTCGCCGGCGCACCCAACCAGAGGCCAGATCGTCGAGGCTTACCGGAACAGTGACATTGCGCGAAGCGGGTTGTTTCTCCTGCGCACCTGCTGCTGACAGAGGCAGCATTGCAGTTGCCGCGCTGGCGGTGGCCATTTCAAGAAACTCCCGCCGCGAGATACCATTTTCAGACTGATGATCGTAGCTTTGCTCCATTGCAGTGCCTGTCTTCCTTTCTGAGTATTACGTCGCTGCAGCCTGGTACGGTAAAGCGAGTTTCTCAGCCATCGAATTGGGGCTGTCAGAGTTAGTGTCTGTTGCACATGATATCTCGAATGCATCTCTAAAGTGAGTACCTCTCTTCCACAAATTGGTTCACAGCACTAACTCTAAGACTGCCTTATTGCACGCCCGAGAATGAGGGCGGACGATCGGATGCCGCCTTTCCTCGCTCCAGGTTGGGTTGCGTTGAAAGCGTAAAGACCAGTTCCGATGTTCCCACTCTAAGCGCACTCAACGGCAGCCAACTGCCCGTATAATTGGCGCCATTGAACGTTACCGCCTGGACATATGGACCGGTCCCTTCGCCGCGAATGACAAGGGTGCGGTCGCCCGCGAAATGAATGACGGCGCGATGGAACATGGGAGTACCCAGCGCCACCCCGCCAATGCCCGGTATCGCGGGATAAAGTCCTAAGGCGTTCCAGACATACACGCCCGAAGTTGCGCCCAGGTCATCATTTCCTGGGATCCCGCTGGGGCCCGTTGCAAAGGTCTCTTTCTCGATGCGAGTGACGACTTCCTGCGTCTTCCAAGGCATACCGGCAAAGGTGTACGCGTAGGGCGTAACGAAGTCCGGCTCGTTTGCCATGTTGAAGCATGGCTCACCCCAACAGATGAGTTTGGAAAAGAACTTATCCAAGCGCGTGTGAACTTCTTCATCCCCGCCGATCTTGCGAAAGAGTTCTGGATAATCGAAGGGAATCATAAAAGTGTACTGATAAGTGTTTCCCTCTTCGAAGCCAACCTGATCGGTCGGAACCGACGATGTAACCTGCTTGGGCAAAGAATGGACAGGATCGAAGCCGGGTAGCCACTTCCCATCGCTAAAGCGCGGGCGAATCCAACGTGTTTCAGGATCAAGGAGATTCTTCCAGCTTTCTGACTGCTTGAGGAAATGGCTATACGCCGCTGTGTCCCCGATTGCTTTCGCAAATTGAGCGATCGCAAAGTCGGAGTTGGCATACTCCAGCGTGCGTGAGCAGGAGATGGGATCGTCGGCCGGAACATAGCCGTATTTCAGATACTCCTTTAGGTGAGGCCGCTGTGTGGTCTCGTTGTAACGCGCGCCAAAGGGCACATCGCGATCCGGTTCAGTCCCTCCCTTGACCATGTAGTGCAGGGCCTTCTGCGTATCGAAGTTGCGCGCACCGAAGGCAAAAGCCGACGACAGTATGATCGGTGTGGAGTCTCCGGCCATGATATAGTCTGCTGAATTTCCAATCGGATAATGCGGCAGCCAGCCAAATTGCTCTGCGTCATTCACCAGCGATTGCAACATGTCGCTCTCGCGATCTGGCACAAACAACGCTTGAAATTGAACGGTGTTGCGGTAAATATCCCAGTCGGAGAAGTTCGCGTATTGTGCTTTCTGGGTGGTGCCGGAAACAGAATGCAGTTTCCAGTCATAGCCGATGTAGTCTCCATTCTCATCACTGAAGAGCGTAGGATCGAGGAAGGAGTGATAAACGCCAGTCGCGAAGATCTTGCGCTGATCGGGCGTTCCACCTTCGATGGCGATGCGATCCAATAGCTCTGTCCATGTCGCCCGCGCCTTGGCTCGTTGCCTGTCAAAATCCCAGCCAGGAAGTTCCTTATCCAGATTTTCCAGGGCATTGGCCTCACTCACGTACGAGATGCCCACCTTCATGATCACCTCGCGCCGGTCTCCGAAGTCGAGCCACGCGCCGGT
>Ga0181517_10000282_pt1 | contig 71319 bp, 43 predicted proteins | sample PEATcosm2014_Bin_31_FD_119748 | JGI IMG/M metagenome (GOLD analysis project Ga0181517, IMG submission 119748) | Peatland microbial communities from MTU Mesocosm Facility, Houghton, MI, USA - PEATcosm2014_Bin01_30_metaG | ecosystem: Environmental > Terrestrial > Soil > Wetlands > Peat | place... | reverse complement strand
CTTGAGCATTCTGGCTGGTCCTTTTGCCCGCTGGCTTCGTTGCTCGCTCGTTACAGATCCCTGCGGATATGCGCCTCGTTCGCGCCTCGCCAGCGGGCAAAACTCCTGCGCCATAATTGCTCAGGTTATTTCTTCGCGACGCCCCAGATTCATTTCTTCTAGCCAATAGGCCGGTTATCCGGCCAGAATAGGCGGGTGAGTTTTTGCGGAAAAATCATAAGCTGGGATCAGTTGGCGGGGTGGCGGGCCGGGGTGCGGGCCGGGAACCGACGCCTGGTGGTGACCAACGGGTGCTTCGATCTGCTGCACGTGGGGCACGTAACTTACCTGGAAAAGGCTCGTGCCCTGGGCGACGCCTTGCTGGTAGGCCTGAACGGCGACGAGGCGGTGCGCCAGCTAAAGGGACCGGAGCGGCCAGTGAACAGCGAGACCGACCGGGCGACGGTGCTGGCGGCGCTGGAGAGCGTGGACGGGGTTTGCGTCTTTCGCGAACGGACGGCGACGCGCTTTCTGGAGGCCGCGCAACCGGACGTGTATGTCAAAGGCGGAGATTACACCCTGGAAACGCTGAACCCGGAGGAGCGCCGGACAGTCGAACGGACCGGTGGAAAGGTGATCATCCTCCCTTTGGTGCCCGGCAAATCGACCACGGCATTGCTCGAGAAGATTGTCCGCCTTTGATCGCCGCCGCGAAACCACCCATGCGTTTCCTGATGCTCAACTGGCGGGACCCGAAAAACCCGATGTCCGGCGGCGCCGAGCGAGTGACTCTGGCATATCTATCCGGCTTGCGGGAGCGAGGCCACGAGGTGTGCTGGTTTGCCAACGACTTTCCGGGGGCGGCGCCTGAGGAGCTTTTCCAGAAGATTGCCGTAGTGCGCGGGGGTGGGCGCGGGTCTTCGGTCCGGCGCGCGATCCAGTGGTATCGCCGGCAGGCGCCGTTCGACCTGGTTATTGATCAGCATCACGGCATTCCCTGGTATGCGCCCTGGTGGAGCGGGACCCATTGCGTGGCCTACATTCACGAGGTCCTGGGGCCGATCTGGAGCGCATTTTACCGGTGGCCCACCAGCGCCATCGGACAATGGCAGGAACGCTGGACCCACTGGCTTTATCGCAAGGTGCCCTTCTGGACGCCGTCGGAATCGACAAGACGGACGCTGATGGCACATGGAGTGCGCCAGGTGACCGTCTTGCCCAACGGGACGGACACGACGCCGCTGCCCAGCCTGGATAGCAAACCGCTGCAGGAACCGCTGCGGCTGATTGCGGTGTCGCGCCTGGCACCGAACAAACGGGTGGATCATGCCGTGGAAGCAACCCTGCTCCTGGTCCAGCGCGGCATCGATGTCCAGTTGGTAGTCGCAGGCGCCGGCGAGGTTCAGGAAAGCTTGAGGAAACTGGCGCAACGGCCCGAACTGGCCGGGCGGGTGACGTTCACGGGGAAGATTCCGGAGCCGGAGAAGAACGAGCGGCTCCAGCGGGCCCATTTCCTGGTCCACACCTCGATGCGCGAGGGCTGGGGCCTGAACGTCATCGAGGCCAATGCGATGGGGACCCCGGCGGCGGTCTATCCCGTAGGGGGGTTGGTGGATTCAACCGTGGACGGGGAGACGGGTTTGGTGACGCGAGAAGAGAGCCCGGCGGCGCTGGCGGAGAGCCTGATGGCGGTGTTGAAAGGAACGCCGGAGGACTATCAACGGCTTCGCCGGAACGCCTGGACCCGCGCGAAGACTTACCAGTGGAGCGAAGTGCTGCCCCGAACTTGCGACTGGTTGGAGGCACAGGCCAAGGGCAGCCCCAAGGTTGCATTCCGGCCATGATTTGGTAAGTAATGCCTGTGACTGAGCCCAGCCTACTGCTCCTCATTCCAGCCTACAATGAAGAGAGCCGCATCGAACCGGTGCTGCGAGAGTATGCCCATTATTTTCAGGGTCAATACGGCTCCAAGTTCAGGATTGTGGTGGTGCTCAACGGCTGCCGTGACAATACGCTAGGGGTCGTGCGGCGGGTGGCACGGGAGTTTCCGAGCATCGAGGCGGTGGATTTTCCCGACCCGATTGGGAAGGGCGGCGCCCTCATCGAAGGCCTAAAAATGGCGGCTTCAACCTCGATGGATGTGATTGCGTACGTCGATGCCGACGGCGCCTCTCCACCGCAGGCGGTTCACGCCCTGGTCAAGCTCATGGACCAAGCGGATGCGGTGATCGGCTCACGATGGCTGTCCGGGGCGGTGCTGCACCAGGCGCAGACGCGGCTGAGGCGCTTCACGAGCCGCTGCTTTCATTTGCTGGTCGAGGTGCTGCTGCGGATGCATATCAAGGATACCCAATGCCCCTGCAAGGCGTTCCGGCGCACGGCGGTCGAGCAGATCCATTCCTCATTGCGCATCGCCGACCTGGCGTTCGACGTCAACCTGCTCTTTTCGCTCAAGCAAGCGGGCTTTAAAATCCTGGAGGTTCCCACAGAATGGACCGATAAAGTCGGTTCGAAAGTGACCTCGGCTCTGTTTCGATCTTCGCTCACGATGGCGCTGTCGGTGTTGCGGATTCGGCTCATCTACTCCCCCTTTTACAACTGGCTGCGCCCTCTCCGTCCGCTCGAGGGCTGGATCTACCGGAAGCTGAAAGCTCCGCAGCCGCTGCCCAACACTTCAGGAAAAAAAGGGGAAGGCGGCAAAACGGAACATCTGCTGCGGCCTCCGGAAACCCGGCCAAGAGATGGCAAATAGCGCACATCAGGCGGAGGGAATGAGCGCGTCCAGCCCGGAGAGCGGGCGAGGGGTGTTGCCCCGCGTCAGCTTCATCATGCCGACGCTCAACGCGGAGGCTGTTCTGGAGAACTGTCTGGCTTCGATTCAGCGGCAGACTTATCCCCGGGATCGATACGAAGTCATCCTGGCCGACGCTCATTCAACGGATCGGAGCCGGGAGATCGCGCAGCGGTATGGCGCCAGGGTGATTGATGACGACGGCAAGAACATGGAGGAAGGCAAGCGGCTGGCGCTACGCCAGGCCACAGGCGACTACATCGTGTTTGTCGATGCCGACAACGAGATCAGCCATCCGGACTACGTCGAGCTGGGGGTCAAGGCGCTGGCAGCCAACCCGCAGGCGCTAGGCCTGGAAGCCTACTATCCGGCGTCACCCAGAATGGGCTCGTTTTGCGCCTATCTGACCCACTTGTTGCACATCAGCGACCCGATTTGCTGGCTGATGAGCCAAAACCCGGTGCTGGTGGCGTGCGAAGGAGAGGTAGAGCGTTGGAAGTTGCCTGGAGATTCGCTCTCCTACCCGCTAGGCGCCAACGGATTCATCTTCCGGAGAGCGGACCTTGAATCCGTCAAGGCGAACGAGCACTTCCAGGACACACACGTGCCGCTGCACCTGATGAAGTCGGGGAAGCGCGAATGGCTGCGTCTGCGCGGACGAGGCGTGCATCACTACTACGTGCCGACCCTATGGGGGTTTGTTCAGAAACGCCGCCGCTCCACCGTCCACTTCCTTCGGGTGCAGGAAGAGATGCCAATCAACTGGATGAAAGAGCAGCCTGCCATGCCGCTTTGGCTGGCGGGAGGGTATTGCCTCAGTTTTTTCGGGCCGCTCTGGCACGCGACAGCAGGGACGATCCGGGACCGCGATCCGCGGTGGCTCTGGCACCTGCTAGCCTGCCCCGCCGCTTTTTTGGGCAATGCCTGGGGCTGCTGGACCTACAAGCGCCGGGGCAAGGATCCCCGGCTGATCGCCGAATTGCAGGTTAAGCAGGAACTGCGAAAGAGCGGGCAGGAGCGGAACTCTGAAGATGTGAGACGGTAAATCGTTAAAACGTTAGAACGGGGGAGGGGTGGGGCGTCTAATCGACGAGAGCGGACCAGGCAGGGTGGTCTCGGGCTTCCCCTACGGATGGCTGTGGCAACATTTTAACGGGTGCCCTGCTCCTCACCAAAGAAATCCTCTTCGACCATCAGGCTAAGACAGTGATAAATGGGGAGATGAAACTCCTGAACGAGGTTGGTTTCCCGAGCAGGAACACGGATTGCCAGATCACACAGTGGAGCAAGCTTCCCGCCGCCTTCACCGGTAAGCGCCAGCGTAACCAGGCCTCGAGCGCGAGCTGCTTGCGCCGCAAGGCACACATTCCTGGCATTTCCTGAGGTGCTGATTCCCACAAACAGATCTCCCGAGCACCCCAATCCCCAGACCAACTGAGCAAACACAAGTTCCGGGGCCACATCATTTGCAAACGCGGTGCTCAGCGCAGTGAACCCGGTCAACGGGATGGCGGGCACGGCTCCTTGCAGTCGTGTCGCCAGCTCCTCCGGTAACTTGCGTTGTTCCATTTCACTGAGCGGGCGGCTGCTGTGAAAACCCTTGAGCAATTCGCCAGCCCAATGGTCAGCATCGGACGCGCTGCCTCCGTTGCCGCAGAGCAGCAGTTTGCCGCCGCGGCGCAGGGCATCGCGGATAGCCTGGAATGCGCCCTCTACCTGGGGCCGGCAAGCGCCCAGAGCGGGGAAGCGGCAAATCAGGTTGTCAAGATGAAGACCTTTCATACCCTTGACGCGTCACGCGTCACGCGCAATAACGAAAGTAGCCGGCAAGCCATTGATTCATACTTCTACAGCAGCCCAACAAAGCTTGTCTGTCAGAAAACTGTCAACTCAGACTGAAAAGCCGGCGGCCTGGGCATCCTGGGCAAACATCTTGACCGTGTCCAGCGACAAGGCAGCGAGGTCCATACCGGTGAGCTTCATCGCCTTGCCGAGGATGTCGTGGGGTACCGTAACAATGCGGCAGCCGCAGTCGTCCGCCTGGAAGATGTTGAGCACCTCGCGCACGCTGGCCCAGAGCAACTCCGCCTGGGGTCGATCCTTGAGCAATTTCAAGCCCTTGCGCATGAGGGGCATCGGGTCGCGACCTGTGTCGGCGATGCGGCCGGCAAACACCGACACCACGGCCGGGACGGCCGGGTTCAGCGCCGCGGCGACGCCCTTGACCTGTTCGAGGGTCAGGATGGCGGTGATGTTCAATTGCACTCCCTCTTTGGCCAACTCGCCGATGAGGGGCAGAGAGGATTCCGCGCGGGTGTTGGTGATGGGGATTTTGACAAAGACATTCTTCTGCCAGGAAGCAATCTTGAGGGCCTGGCGCCGCATTTCGGCAAAGTCGTCGGAGAACACTTCGAAGGAAATGGGCTTGGCGGTGACATTCTGCAGAATATCTCTGGCGAAGGCCTCATAGTCCTTAATCCCCGCCTTGCGCATCAGGGTGGGATTGGTGGTCATTCCCTGGATGAGAGGATTAGCGTTAAGGCTGAGAATGCCGGCCTTATCGGCGCCATCGGCGAAGATTTTGACCCTGAGGGTCTCAAGCGATTTGTCCATATTGGCAGCCAGCATACGCGAGACGGTGGCCGGGAGCAATGCTGAAGACAAAGAGCTGAAGAAAAAGAGTCAAGAAACAAAGGTCAGCGACTCTTCAGGGGCTCGCCTGGGAAAAGTTGGCCAGGATGAGGTTTGCGGCTTCCAGCAGATTGGCAGCGCGGAAGTCCGGGGTCTGGCGCAGCGATTCGCTGTAGCCTCGATCGATGAAGACCGTCCGGCACCCGGCGGCATGGCCGCAGTCGACATCCCGCCAGCGGTCGCCCACCATCCAGCTCCGGGCCAGATCGACGTCCAACTCGCGGGCCGCCCGCAGCAGCATGCCTGGACGGGGCTTGCGGCAATCGCACTCGGATTGGCCGCGGCCGGGATGATAGCAAACCTCGACGCGGTCGATCGGCAACTGCCGGCACATGAAGGCGTGGATGGCTTCCACCGTGCTTTGCGGCAGCGTGCCGCGCCCAACATCGGGCTGATTGGTGGCCACCACCAGCAGGAAACCCGCCGCCTTGAGTTTGACGCAAGCCGGGTGCGCCTCGGAGAAGACCTGAAATTCTTCGAGGCGGGTGGGAGGATAGGGTTTCCCTTCGCGCTCGAGCGCGCGGTTGATGACTCCGTCACGATCCAGGAACACCGCCCGCCGGCGCCCGAGTGAGGTCGCCGCCGGAGGGCATTTCGACTGGGTCGCTGCCGCGGCGGCCACGGGGTGGGAGGGAATCACTTTATCGCACATGGCAGAAAACCGCTGAAGCCGTGGAGGCGCCCCGCTTCGCCGATCACCTCGCCGAAAGGAAGCGAGACGCTAATGGGAAGGGCTGCCATAGACAGGGAGGCTCCCCTGCGGAGCTCACTTCGTGCTTTCCCACTTGGTCTTGCCGACCTTCAGTTTGGGATGAGAAACGAGCAGATGCCAGACGACGGCTTGAAAGGCTTCGGAATGAGGCGTGACGTGGTCGGGATTGACGGTAGGCACGATGACGCAGGCGGAAGCGGCCTTGGCGGTGAAACCGCCGTCGCGCCCGACCACCCCGACGACGGAGGCGCCGAGCTGGCGGGCCAGTTGGATGGCATTGACAAGGTTGGGGCTGACGTTTTTTTCCAGGTTGCCGCCGCCGACCGAGAAGACCAGCAGGCCATCCTTGGCCCCGAGCCGGCTTCCCTTAAGCCATTCAACGAAAATGCTGGCCCAGCCATCGTCGTTGGTGCGGGCGGTCAATTCGGACACGTTATCGGTAGGGGCGTAGCACTCGAAACCGCAGATCTTGCGAAAATCGTTAACGGCATGGGAAGCGTTGGCGGCGCTGCCGCCGACGCCCAGAATGAACAACCGCCCCCCCCGCTCTCGCACCCGCGCCAACTCCTCGGCAACGTTCTCGATGGCCTCGGGATTGAGTTGGGCAGTGACCTGTTGGACTTCCTGAAGGAATTGGCTGGCGAAGCTCATAATCTTTTTCGAATATAAACCATGGTGGCAGGCAAGGGAGAAAAAATCAAAGCGAAATTCGCCGATTGATTATCATCCCTTTCCTTTGCTCAGCAATTCCTCGAGTTCGGCCAGGCCGGCTGGGGAACCGATTTCGTAGAAGCGCTCGGGCACTTCGTAGCCTGCGAGGCCGCCGCTGGCCACCAGCCGGCTCATGACGTCGGCCAGGTCGAAAGGGGTGTTGGCCGGCCATTGCTGAAAAACCGAGGAGCGAAAAAGGCTCAAGCCATAGTCGATATGATGCATCTGGGGCAAGCGGGCCTTCTTGTCATAGACAAGGATCGAGCCATCGCGGAAAACCACGTTGCTCGTGTCGTAAAGGCCTTCGTTGCGATAGACGGTCATTAATCCGGGCTTGGCCGAATGCTCGAAAAAGTCGGCGATAGGCGCGAAGGGGACCGTCAGATAGGAGTCTCCATAGAGGACAAAGAACCTCTCGCCCAGTTTGGGGAGGGCCTGGCGCAGGGCTCCGCCGGTGCCGAGCAGATGGGGGCCGTCGAAGGAATAATCGAGCTGGACCCCCCAAGCTCGGCCATCGCCAAACTCATCAACCACCATTTCGCCGAGGTAGCCGAGGCAGAGCACCACCCGGCGAATGCCTCGCGCGCGCAGCAACTCCAGTTGGTGGGCCAGAAACGGCTTGCCGGCCACCGGAAGCAACACTTTGGGCACCTTCTCGGTCAGCGGCCGCAACCGCGTCGCCAAGCCGCCCGCCAGAAGGGCCACCGGAGTATCGAGCGAAGAGGGCGGCATAGAGGGATTAGGAGATCAACAACTTGGTCCCTTCGAAATCGAAGCGGAAGCGCACTTCCTGGAGGCCAGCGCCGCGCATCGCGTGGCGGAGGCGTGCTTTGTCGGTGGCGTAGAACATCAGGAACCCGCCGCCGCCGGCGCCGATGAGCTTGCCGCCCGAAGCGCCGTTGGCCATAGCCAGATCGTACCACTCGTTGATGCGGGGATTGCTCATGTTGCCCGAGCGCTGCTTCTTGCGCTGCCAATGCACGTCCATCAACCGTGCGAACTCATCCAGGTTCCCGCCCTCGAGGGCCTTCTGGCTCTGGAAGCCGAGGTCCTTGACGAAATGCAGGTTTTCAATCATCGACTTATCGGCCGTCTTGCTCTTCTGATCCTGCTCTTTGAGGATGGAGGAAGCGGAGCGCGAATAGCCGGTAAAAAACAGCAGCAGGTTGTCTTCGAGAGTATAGCGGACATCTTCCGAGAGCTTCAGCGGCCATGCCTCGACCTTGCCTCCGGGCAGGAACCGGAAGCAGGTGATGCCGCCGTAGGCGGCGATGTATTGGTCCTGCTTGCCGATGGGCTCTTTAAGCCGTCCGATCTCGATTTCACAAGCCTGTTCGGCAAGCTCCGCCGGATGGACCAGGTTCCTTTTATAAGCATGAAGCGCCTTGAGCAGGCCGGTGGTGAAACTGCCTGAGGAACCGAGGCCGGTGCCCGCCGGGATGTCCGCCATCGAGGTCAATTCCAAGCCTCTGCCATTCAGGCCAACGAGGTCGAAAGCCTCGCGTATGATTGGGTGTTCAAGCTTGTCGGCGGTCGGAACCCGCTCGAGCTTGGAGTATTTGACGATTAGGTCCGCCTCGAAGGAGTCGTGGAGAGTAATATAGACATACTTATCGATGGCAGCGGCAATGAGGAAGCCGGTGTGTTGCTCGAAGTAGGATGGCAAGTCGGTGCCACCGCCGCCGAGACTGATTCGCAGAGGAGAGCGAGCAATAATCATGGCAACAGTAATAGCGGAAAGTCGCCGGCAGAAAAGCGAAAAACAAAAGTCGATGGGCGGAGCTAACGGAGGCGCTAGCCTTTAGCGTAAACCGTCTCAACGACGGCCAGCGCAGCGCGGGCTTCTTTGAGACCGGGCACGGGTGTGCGGCCCAGGCGAATGTCTTCGAAAAACTCGGCCATCTCGAGCTTCCAGGATTCGTCGCCGCGCGGATACTCATAGATGGTGGTTTCCGGCGGGCCCATTTGAGGGAGCATCTTGTAGAAGTGGAGCCGCTCGAGCCCGTAGCTGCCCCCCAGGCCCTCCCAATGGAGTTTTGCGTCGCGGCCGTAGATCTCCAGGCTGAAGAGGTTCTTCCACTCCGAACAACTGACCTGGAGCCAGGCGGTGTTGCCCTGGGCATTGCGCAGGCTCAGGAACGCATTGTCATCGACGGGCATTTTCCAGAAATAGGTGGCGGCGTGGCCTTCCACGACGGTGAACTGGCCCAGGAAGATGCCCGCCAGGTCAATCAGATGAACACCTTGATCCATCAGCTCGCCGCCGCCGGACAACTTGGGATCGGCGCGCCACTCTTTTTCATAGCCAATGCGGCCGCCCTGACCGTATCGGCCGCGAACAAACATGATGGGGCCCAGGGCGCCGCTGTGCCAAATCTCCAGCGCCTTGAGGCAAGCGGGATGGTACCGATGATTGTAGCCGACGCGCACCCGCACGCCGTGCTGCTGAGCCAGCGCCGCGAGCTCGTCAATTTCCCGGACGGAAATGGCGGCCGGCTTTTCGATAAGCGCATGCTTGCCGGCCTTGATCGCCTGGCAAGCAATGGGGGCCAGCGATGCGTTGAGGGTGGCGATCATGGCGACATCCACCTGTTTGGAAGCCAGCGCCTCGTCCACCGACGCGGTAGCCAGGCAGCCGGGGCTTTGGGCGGCAAGTTTTTTGGCCCGATCCAGGTTTAAATCGCAGGCGACGGCAACACAGCCCGCGGGCAGGTTAGCCAGGCGTTTCTGGCCGATGAGGCCGCAGCCGATTAGAGCGACACGGGGTGGCATGGGGTGGGGCGTGAAACGTGAAACGTAATTCCGGAGGCGCGGCGCGGACGCTCTTCGGATGGGCTAAAGCAAGTGAGCGAAGGATTTATGGGGGGCATGGCTTTCCTTTTCTTTCACGTTCCACGTTTCACGTTTTAGCTCGACCAGGTTTTGCCGCGATCTTCGGGAACGATGCGGCGCAAGGTATAGATGTCGGATTTGGCCAATTCTTCTCGGTGTTCATGAAGGGTCGGCCAAGGGTCCCATTGGGCGCTGATAAGTTTGCCGGTCAGGCCATCGGCGCGGGAGCTGGCCAGATAAACGGCCAGGCTGGCGCCCTTGGCAGGGGGTGTGGCCCCTTCCTGTTTCCAACGCTTGTTCTGCTCGTAGTAGGCCTGCCCGACTTTCTCGGGTCCTGCCTCGAGGACCTGGTCCACTATACGGGTGGCCATGGCGCCCGGAGCGATGGCGTTGACGTCGATGTTGAAGGGGAGCAATTCCAGCGCCAGGTTCTCCATGAGGCGCACGGCGGCCGCCTTGGAGGCGGCGTAGGCGCTGAGGTTGAGCATGGGCTTGGTAGCGCCGCCGCCGGAGAGGATAACGATCTTGCCGCGGCCGGCCTGCTTGAAGTGGGGAATAACCGCCCGGCAGGGAAGCAGCACGCCATAGAGGTTGATTTCCAGGGCCCGCTGCCATTCCTTCAACGGCACGCTCTCGACGGGGCCGGCAGGCCCGAGAACCCCGGCATTATTCACCAGGATTTGGAGCGAGCCCAATTGCTGGAGGGCGAAAGCAACGAGAGCATTGACCTGCTCCTCGGAGGAGACATCGCAAGGGCGGGCGAAGACTTTCTGGCCGGGCGCGGCCAACGCGCGCAGGCGGGCGCAAGTGGTTTCAAGCCTGGCGGCGTCTCGAGCGCACAGGACCACGCTGGCGCCTTCACGCACAAAGTGTTCGGCGATCGTTTCTCCCAATCCCTGGCTGCCGCCGGTAATCAGGGCATTAACGTCTTTGAGTTGCATGATTCAAAATCGGTCCGAGGAGCCGGGTCGGGTTCCATCTGCCGGTTCACTGCCGCTTTTGATAAATCCACGGGTTGGCCCGGAGCCACTCCACGGTGCGGACGATGGCCTGTTCGATCGTGAGCGTGGGTTTCCAGCCAGTCGCGCGGATTTTTCTGGTATCGAGGAAAATGAACGGATTGTCGCCCACCCAGCCTTTGTTGCCGCCGCCGAATTCCAGTCGCGGCTTGAGGCCCAGCGCCCGGGAGATGCACCGGATGGAATCGGTGACCTGCACGTATTCATCGGTGCCCAGATTGAACACTTCGACCCGGTGTTTGGCGGATTTTGCGAGGCTGCGGTTCATCACATGGAGCATCGCGGACAGGCAGTCGCCGACATAAAGGTAGCTTTTCCGCTGCGTGCCGTCCCCCAGCACCTTCAGATAGTCCGGGTGGTCTGAGAGCTGCTGGTGAAAGTCATAGACATGCCCGTGGGTATAGCGTTCGCCCAGGATCGACACGAAGCGAAAGATATAACCCTCAAAACCGTACCCTTCGCAGTAGGCGGCTATCATGCCTTCCCCGGCCACTTTGGATGCGGCATAGAGCGAGGTTTGGATCGGGAACGAATGATCCTCCGGAGTGGGGATGACAGTGGCCTCGCCATATACGGAGCCGGTGGAGGAAAAGGCAAGGGTCCGGGCGCCGCTGGCGCGCATCGCTTCCAGGACGTTGAAGGTCGCCACCGTGTTTTGCTCCAGGTCTTTGCGGGGGTGATCGAGCCCGAACCGCACGTCGGCGTTGGCGGCCAGGTGGAACACCGTGTCGCAGCCAGCCATCGCGCGAGTGAGGGCGTTCAGGTCGAGATCATCTCCGCGGACGAGGGAAAAGTTCGGATTCTGTTGGGCCGCGGCGAGGAATTCGGCCTGCCCGGTCGAGAAGTTGTCCCAGCCGACCACCCGCCTTCCCTCGGACAGAAGACGATCCACTAAATTACTGCCAATAAACCCGGCTGCGCCGGTCACAAAAACCTTATCCATGACGGGGGCGCAGTGTAGCGGCCGACCGGGGCGGTAGCCAGAGGTTTTTGACGACTGCCTCGGGCTGCTCGGCTGCGCGAGCTTGCCAGCGGGTGCGAAAGGACTAATCTGGCATCATGATGGTGCAACGATTCATGCTGGCATTGCTGCTGCTGGGGGCCGGATCGGCCCTTCCGCTCAACGCCCAACCGACGGAGGCGGAGCGCAAGACATTCGAACAAACCAAAGCCGCGGCCGAAAAGGGAGATGCCGAAGCGCAGCTTCATCTCGGTTCGCTTTACGCCACTGGCAACGGGGTTGCCCGAGACCTGGTGAAGGCGGCCAAATGGCACCGGAAGGCCGCCGAACAAGGGTTGGCGCGCGCCGAGCTTCGACTGGGGTGGGACTACGCCAGCGGGGCGGGAGTGAAAGTGAACAAGGAGGAAGCGGTCAAATGGTTTCGGCGGGCGGCCGATCAGAAGCTGGTCGAAGCGGAGCTCTACCTTGGGATGTGCTATAGCAACGGGGACGGGGTGCGAGAGAACGCGGTGGAAGCGGCCAAATGGTATCGCAAAGCCGCCGAGCAAGGCATGCCCCAGGGCGAATACGAGCTGGGCCGGTGCTACCTGGAGGGAGCAGGAGTGGCGAAGGACATCACCGAGGGCATTAAGTGGATCCGCCAGGCGGCCCAAGAAGGCTGGGCTCCGGCACAGAACAAGCTAGGAGAATGTTACGTAAAAGGGGTGGGCGTGACGAAGGACAACGTGCAGGCCTATAAGTGGTTCAACCTCGCCGCCGGCCAGAGCGATGATGATGCCCCCGATATTCGTGTGAGCATGGCCAAGGTGGAACAGTCGATGACGCCCGAACAGGTCGCCGAAGCGCAGCGGCTTGCCCGTGAGTTCAAGCCGGGCCCCTCCGCGTCACCGGAATCCGTCGCTGGGACGCCATCGGCCGCCGGCACCAATGCCAACCCAAGCGCCGAGACGCCGAAGACCGGCATCATCAATGTCAAAGCGGACGATGACAATTGCGAGGTTTTCGCCGACGGCGCTTTTGTCGGCAACAGTCCGGCAAGGCTCAAGCTGAGCGAAGGCAACCATGTTATCGAGGTGAAGAAGCCGGGCTTCAAGGACTACCACCGCGAAATTCAGGTCAACGACGGAGCGGATTTGAACCTGAGGGTGGTCCTGGAAAGCCGTTGAAGGCCACCGCCCCGACCACGTTCCGGCGCGCCCGACATGCAGGGCGCCAACGCCCCGCCAATTCCCGCTCTTCGCGCTCAATGCCACGCACAGCCGCCAGGGAGAGACAGTAACCCCCTGCCGCCCTCTGCGGCGCTTTAACGTTCCACGCCATTCGCCTACGGCGATACGGCCCGATAGAACCTGGCCGGCGCGTTCGTCGGTGCCTGGTCGATGAACTCGTAGCACCCGAAATTGTCCGCCTGCCCGCTCCAGAGATCCTGCCAGTTGGGCGCCGACAATGATTCGGTGTACTGAATCTCATAGTTCCAGCCAGGAATCCCATCGAAAGACACATGCACCGAACCATCCCCCGGCGCCGCGATATGCGTGGTCGCCGCCGGAGCCAGGTCGCCCCTTACCTGCACCGTCACGACTCCCGAACTGGTCCCCCCGCAGTGACCATCCCAAACCGTGTAAGCAAAAGTGTCGCCATTGCTCGACCCCGCCGGAGGGGCATAGTAAATCCAGTTGTTGCTCAGCGTCACCGAGCCGCCTCCGGAGCTAATCGGAGTCACCTCTGTGACCTGCAGGCTGTCGCCGTCCGCATCCGTATCGTTGCTGAGCACCGCCGCGGTGCTCACGCGCGTGCCAGCCCAGGGGTAACGCAGAATACTGCACGGCCCCGTCACCGGCACGTGATCCAGCCCGAGCGTGGCGTCGCAACTAAGAGTCACACCATAGGCATTGGACAGGACCACCTGGTAGGTCCCAAAGTCGTAGGTCCTGACGCTGGCCAGGGGCAGATAGGCGTTGGTTTGGTTGGTCAACACACTGCCATCCTTCCACCACTGACAGGTCATGGGGGCTTGGGCGCGGGCCGTGACAGAGAGGACGGCGGCGCAACCAGGCATCAAGAGCTGGCTATCCGGCTGCCCGGTGATGACCGGCGGCGTCAGCAGCGTGAGCAGGGCATTGGAGCTAAGCACCGAGCCAAACACATTGCTCACCAGTACCACGTAGCTACCAGACTGGGGAAGCTCCACGTCGGTTAGCGCCAGCGTAGCGTTGGTGGCTCCAACCAGCAGAGTAGCGTTGGTGGCCTTCAACCGGTTGGTCTGGGTGAAAGACCATTGGTAGCTTAGCGGCGCCGTGCCCACAACGCCAACGACGAAACTCACACTCGTCCCTTGCACGACCGATTGCGAAACTGGCTGGGCGGCAATAACCGGAGCCCCGAGGACCGTCAGCAACGCGTTTGAGGAAAGCACCGAACCCACACGATTGGAGACCAGGACCGCGTAGCTGCCGGCCTGCCCGAACTGCACGTTGGTCAGCGTTAGAGTCGCATTGGTCGCTTGCGCCAGGTTGGTCCCGTTGAAGTTCCACTGATAACTCAGCGGCAGCGTGCCTTGCGCACCCACACTGAAGCTTGCTGTTCCTCCCACCGCCGCCGCCTGGCTGGCCGGCTGGGTTGTAATCGTTGGCGCCTGGCCAAACGGCATTACGTTGTGATACACTGAGACCGTATTGTCGTAGTAGTTGCAGAACACCACATCCGGACGCCCATCCCCGTCCAAATCCCCTATCGCAACCTCCGCCGGGTTGGACCCACTCGCGTAATCCACTCGTCCGCCCAGCGAACTGCTGGTGAAACTGCCCGGCTCACTCAGGTTCTGAAACACCGAAAACGCGCTGTTCTCTTCTGTCACCAGCCCTATATCCGCCCTGCCGTCCCCGTCAATGTCTCCCAATTCAATTTTATGAATCCGCCCCGCGATCCCAAAAACCACCCCCGGCGCAAACGAGTTGCTGTTCAGCAACCCCGGCGTGGACACGTTCCGACAAACCTCTATGGCCTCGTCATCGGTTGAGCCTGCGATCAAATCCGGCTTCCCATCCCCGTCCACATCCCCAATCACCATGTAACCGCAGGAGCCCATCGCCGGCAGGTCCGCCCGCACAAACGAATTGGTGTTCAGCACCCCATAAACACTCACGTTCCGATACACCGACATAAAGGACACGTTGTAATTCACCGCCGCCAGGTCCGGCTTGCCATCCCCGTCCAGGTCCCCAACCGCCACATCAATGACCCCGCTGCCCGCAGCCAAATCCACCCGCGGCGCAAATGAATTGGTCGTCAGGCTGCCCGCGCTGCCGATGTTCCGGAATATCGATATCGTGCTCGAACCATAGTTGGCGCACACAATGTCCGGCCGCCCGTCCCCGTCCAAATCCCGCACCCGCACAAATCGCGGAGACACCCCCACCGCCAGCACCACCGGCGCCGCAAACGAGTTGCTCGTCAGCGTACCCCCCGTCGAGATATTCCGGTAAATCACAAGCTGATTCTGCTGCCCGTCGCAAACCAACAGGTCCAGCTTCCCATCCCCATCCACATCGGCCACCGTCACCGAGTAAGCACTCGCATTGGCCCCCGGGCCCGGCAGGCTCACCGGCGTACCAAAAGAACCGTTGCTCAGAACCCCACCCATGCTCAGATTCTGATAGATTAGGAGCCCCGCGCCACCTCCCGCATGCGCCACCACCAGGTCGGGCCTGCCGTCCCCATCCAGGTCCGCCATGACCACACTGCACGGGTTGGGCGAAGCCGCCAAATCCAGCCGTGGACCAAAACTGCTGCTGCTGATGCTCGAACCGTTGCCATAATACCTCGGCTGAAACACCCCTGGCGAGTAGGCCACCAATCCGTTGACCGTCTCGGTAATCGGCGCGTAGGTCGCCCCCGCCGGCACACTCACCACTAGATTCGTCGCGCTGGCGCTGGTCACCACGGCTTGCACCGCCCCAAAATAAACCGTGTTGTTGGCCGGTGTCGGGTCAAAGCCGAATCCGCTAATCGTGACCTGAGTCCCTGTAACCGCTGAAGCCGGACTGAACGACGCAATCACCGGAACAACATGAACGCTCAACATCGCGTTGGAACTGCTCGCCTCCCCCAGATCGTTCGTTATCGACACCGCATATGCGCCTGCCTGGCTAAGTTGAACGTCCGTTAGCGCCAACACCGCGTTGGTCTCCCCATCCAGGTTCGTCCCGTTGTAACTCCACTGATACCAGAAGGGCTTGTCGCCCACCGCCCCAACCGTGAACTGCGCGCTGGCCCCAACCACCACGCTCTGGTCGGCCGGCTGCTGCGTGATGACCGGCATCGAGGGCGTGATGGCCAGCAGCGCGTTGGAACTCACTGTAATTCCCGCCAGGTTGGTCACCACAACGCTGTAGGCCCCTACATTGCCTACGGAAACATTGCTGAGGGTCAGGCTGGAGGTCGTCGAACCCCAGATGCTGCCTCCATCCGTCAGATTGCTCCCGTTAAACTGCCATTGGTAAGACAGCGGCTGCCCACCTGTGGCCTGGACTGCAAAGCCAGCCCCCGCCCCGTCCAGCACCGACTCGTCGTTCGGCTGCATCGTAATGGTCGGCGGGCTGAGCACCTCCAAAGTGAACTGGCGGCTTTGACCGAAATTGTCGCTGAGATTGGTAAACCAGAGAGTGGCGTTATAAGACCCAACCACCAGATTGCTGGCCGCCGCGTTGAGGCTCACGCTCACAGTCGCCGCCGGGCCTCCCGGCAGCAGCGTGCCGCCGGCCGGAGAAGCGTCCAGCCAGACGGAGGGGTTGACCAAGGACCAATTCACCACGTTAGTCCCCCAGTTGGTCAGCAAAAAGGTCTGCGAAGTTGTGGTAAAGGGACCACCCGCCCCGCCTTCTGAGGTAAAGCCGCTCGCGGGACTGATCACCAGAGCCTCAGGATTGGCCAACGCGTCGATGAGTTTCTGTCCGGCCGGCGTGCCCCAGCCGGTGCACAGATCATAGCCCCCAACCGCATAGAACTTAGTGGGGCTCTCCGGGCTGGTGTTGTTGCCCGTGGTGATGTCGTGGAAGCAGGAACTGTAAGCCGGACCAGTGCCGATCGTGTCGAGAGCCGGATTGATGAACCCGACGAAGGCCTTGCCCGCGGCAGCCGCCTGCTGGTTGACCAGCGCCGTAAAGCCCGCCCACAGCGGCGCCGCGCAACTGGTGCCACCAACCGTATAATCCTGCCCGTCGCACCGCACATACACCTGCTCGGCCGTGAGCGCCACATCCGGCGTGTTGCGCATGCTCGTCGAACCCTGGCAAGCGCTCATGTTGATGTTGGTCTGCCAATTGGGAATCGGATACTGCGTGCTGATGCCCCCGCCGCTGCCGATGCCGTCGCCCCGATTCCAGACCGTCTCCGAACTCCAAGCCCCGCCCGCACCGGCGGTGGTCAGCATCGTTCCACCCACCTGCGTAATGTAGGGTGTGTCGCCGGGGAAAGGGATTAACCCGGTATAGGCATCATAGTCACCCGAGGCGCTGAAGAACGTTTGGCCCTGCACCGCCATCTGAAGGATTATCTGGTCCGCGCTCGGCTCCGCTGCTCCGTTCAGCACATACCACGAACAACTCAACTGCTTGGCCACATTGTCATTGGCCATCCGACTCAGGATGTCCTCAAAGGGACTGCCGTTGGGCGCCATGTAAACAACTACTCGCGAAAGTCCAGGCGCCATCGAAATGGACATCTCGATATCCAGGCTCACCTCCAACTCGCCCCCCGTCCCGCTGGACTGCCCGGTCGCCCCGTCAATCAGCACGTTGGACAGCGTCACATTCGGCAGGTGCGCCAGGCTCTCGTAGTAGGCAATATCCGAGGCGGTGTAGCCATCAAACTGTAGCAATCCCACCACCTGGCCTGACCCTGTCAGCACCGAATCCGCAACATAGGCCGTCCGAAAATCTCCCCCCATGTAGCCGCCCTGCGGCCCAGACCCCAAAGCCGATTGCGCTGAAACTGACTTGCCTGCCGACTGAATCTTCAAACGCGGCTGGGCCAAAGCGTAGTTGTCCAGACCGCTGATGCTCAGCACCGGCACCGCCAGGTCCAACTTCGGCTCGCTATCGGGCGCATAAAAGCTTCGGGGCTCGGTTGGATGCTTGTAGAGGCGCAGGGTTACGTGCGTGGCCGCTTCGATGTCGGCCACCGTGCCTTCCACGTCCAAGAGCAGCCGGTTGGGATGCCTGCCACTGACCGTTAGATGGTGCGCCGCCGCAAAAGCCTCCAGGGCCTGGTAATCGGCCAGGCTGGGGCCAAAGCGCTGCGCGAACTCCGCGGGAGTGAGGTAATGGCGGTATTGGGGGCTGGCCGGATTGGATAACTCGCCAATCAGGTTGGTCAGGCCCTGGCCATCACGCAAGGGCAGGCTAATCGCCAGCTTGAGCCGATTGGTCGCTGCCAGCCGGCCCTCCGGCGGCAAGCCCGCCACCACTGCCGGCACCTGCCCATGCAGGACCTGGCGTGGGGCTCCCCAGGCAAGCCCCGGCTCCAGACAAAACAAAAGCGCGCCGATGGCAAAAGCCAACGCGGTATGGGTGCCGTTCCCCTGAAACGAATAGTTCTCCTTGATGGTTGTCATATAGTCGTTAAGTCCACGCAGTCAACCTTGGTTTTTCAGACCCGCCACACACCGGCTATGGACATAGCTCTGAGCATGGCAAAATCGAAAATCCTTTCGGCTGACTGAGCTTTAAATCCGTCGTTCCTGGCGCCGTTGAGACGGAGAAGGCTAAAAATGTCAAGTCTGGATAATGGGAGGCTCCCTTTTTTAACTCCTCCGTCTGAATGGCGCCTGCGGACTTGAATAAGCGTTTGGCACAATCCCTCAAGTCGTCTATTCTTTGCCTATGAGTCGCGCGGAAACCTTTTATAACGATCGCCATGCCGTCGATGCCACGTTCTCGGGGGCTGAGTATCACATGAAGTCGCTCCTGTCATTACGGGCGATTAAGGAGTGGGGCGCTTCGCATTCGGGCCGCCAGGTCCGACTGGTGGATGTTGGTTGCGGAAAGGGTGTTTTTCTCAGGGGCTTTGTCCGGGAAATACGTCTCCGCTGGCAGATCCAGCAGGTGACGGCTACGGGCATCGATATCGTGCGAAGCTCCAACGATGTATTCTCCGAGATTGCGCCTGATTTCAAATTCTTGCAGCAGGACCTGGACGGCCATCCGCTGCCATTGGCCGACAGCTCCCAGGACTTTATTTCCTGCAACCAGGTGCTTGAGCACATCTTTGCCACCGAAATCCTCTTGCGCGAATTTCACCGGGTCCTGGCCCCGGGGGGAATCTGCCTGGTCAGCGTGCCGAATGTCTGCGCATGGGTGAACCGGCTTCTGTTCCTGTTCGGAGGGCAACCGCTTGGCTCCGAGCTTGGGACGGAGAAGGTCACCTACGGCTTTTGGCCTGCTTCCATGCAATCACGCCTGGAGAAGTTCAGGCCTTCAGGCCACATCCGCGATTTCACGCCGCGAGGTCTTCGGGATTTGACCGTTCACTGCGGCTTTAAAACCGTCGGCTGGTGGTCGCCGAACCTGGGCCTCGTCGCGCGTCTGGGCAAATGGGGCGACCGGGCGATGGGCATCGTTTTGCGTCGTGGTGACAGCTATCCCCGCTGAGAACGGAAAGTCCTGCGCGCGAAGGCCAGCATCGTCAAAAACGCGGCTCCAAACATGGCCACCTGCGGTTCAGGCACGGTGGTCACATTCAAGGTGATCCCGCCCACGTAATCCTGGAGGGCAGCCGCACCGGTGCTGGTCGGACCCGCTTGTTGGATCCCATATACCGATGGAGTTGCCCAGTAGAAGCCCGTCAGCGTGATCTGTTGGTTGCCTGCGGTGAAGGCGAGAGTTCCCGCGCCCGGGACCTTCGGCCCATCGGAAGCTAAAACGCCCGCCGTGGTGGCGTTGCCATCCACAGAGAAGACTGTCGGGCTGAGGGAGGTGCTCATCGGAACCAAGGCCGAAATGGAGGGAGTGGTAGAGCCGTTGAAGAACAGATTGATGCCAAAATATCCGAAGTCGGCGCCAGGGTAGCCCAGGAGACGAAAGGAGTTTGCGCCGGCTGCAAGGGAGATGTTGGGCTGCGCGGCGGAGTCGGTTGGACCGTTAAGAAACGGGCCGCCGGAAGCGCCAGCCTGAATCCAGATCGAAAAATCGCCACCGGCCCGGGTGTGCCAGATGTCAGGATATGGGCCCGGAAGAAAGATGCCAGTGGTATCCGTCCCCCAAACCGTGATGTCAGTAAGGTTGACCTGCCCATAGGTGGCAGTGGAGTGCACGCATGCAAGAGCAGCGATGACGAGCAAGGATCTCCTGAACGAGATGATCATAAAGGTTCAGTATTGATTGGTTAATTCACACCGTCTTTTAAGCGCGACACCCGCGCATCGGGAGCCCCCATCTAATAACTTGAGCTTCAATCCGATGTGGGAATACTGCAATAAACTTCACAGAAATGTCAAGCCGATTTGAGCCTTTTTTTTCGGAATTCCTTCAGACAAGCTCGTGAGCCCCCCTCGGCAAACGTGCAAGGCGGCCTCGCACAGGGGATCGCTCATGAAGGCCAATGCCGCCGCGGGCGGCCGCAAGTCCTTCGCCCAAGCGGCTCAGCTCAATTGAGGAAGGATCCTCTGGGCGATGCTTTGGCCGATGGCCAGCGCGGCCGTGGCGGCCGGAGAAGGCGCGTTGATGACGTGTAGAATGCCCTTGCCCTCCTCGAAACAAAAATCATCGACGAGCTTGCCGTCGGCAGTCATGGCCTGCGCGCGCACGCCGGCGCCTCCCGGAGAGAGATCGCTCTCGCGAATTTCCGGCACGAGCTTTTGCAACGAGCGGCAGAACTCGCGCCGCGAGAACGAACGCCAAATCTCGTAACCGCACATGCTTGGGTACTTGACCAGAAATCTCCACAGGCCCGGAAACAAAAGCGATTCCGCCAGGTCGCGCCCGTTGATGCGGGTCCAGCGGTAACCCTCGCGCGCGAAGGCCAGCACAGCGTTAGGCCCCGCTTCGATGCCGCCCCCGATGAGGCGCGTAAAGTGCACCCCCAGAAACGGAAACTTGGGGTCCGGCACCGGGTAGATGAGGTTGCGGACCAGGTGCTGGCGATCGGGCCGAATTTTGTAGTACTCGCCCCGAAAGGGAACAATCTTGGCGGCGGGCTTTCGGCCGGAAGCCCGGACGAGGCGATCCGAGTGGAGCCCGCCACAGGTGACCACAAAGCGCGCCGAGAGCGCCTCGCCGGCAGTCTCGACCCTCCAGCCGCCATTCTGCGGCGTCATTCGCGCGCACCGGGTTCCGAGGCGGATTTGGCCCCCGGCGCCGCCGATCAGGTCCCCGAGCTTCCGGCACACCGCCGGATAATCGACGATGCCTTCCTGCGGCACATGAAGGGCCGCAATGCCCGCGGCGTGGGGTTCGATCTCCTTAATCTGGTCAGTGGTAAGCCGGCGCAATCCCTCGAGACCGTTCTGGTTGCCGCGTTCCCAAAGGTTGTCGAGACGGGGCAGTTCCTCCTCCGAGGTGGCCACCACGATCTTGCCGCATTGCTCATGGGGAATCTTGTGCTCGCGGCAAAAGTCGAGCATCTCGCGCAGGCCGCCGACGCTGAGCTTGGCCTTTTCGGAGCCGGGCTTGTAGTAGAGGCCGGAATGGAGCACGCCGCTGTTGTTGCCGGTCTGGTGACGGCCAAGGGAGGCTTCCTTTTCCAGGAGGGTCAAGCGCAAACCGGGGCGAGCCTGCAGCAGGCGAAAGGCGGTGGCCAGACCGACGATGCCTCCACCGACAACGATCATATCATAGTTTTTCATAAAGTCCGTTGCTCGTCCGGGCGGCCGCATTCAACGACAAGGCGCGACAAAAGTCAAAAGAGAAGAAGGCCACCTGCGGAGGGACAAGGCCTGCGCGCGCGCGAACACAGTCCGCGGCAGGGGCGGGGCGCCGGCAAGCTCGATACACTCGAGTTAACGCAGATAAGGGTCTCCCGCTGCCTGCCGGAGGGGGCCAAGCCTGGAAGAGTCTGCCGATGCCACCCGCTGCCAAAGACAATAGAATTGCGAGAGCGTCCAGCAGATTCTACTCTAGGCACGATGAGCCGAGTCGATTTAAATGCATGTTTGTGGGTTCAGGGCGCTAATCTGAGAACACAGCAGGTGTTTCACCCGACGGTGCGCGCCTTGAGCCGGCGCGGCGCGCCGGCATGGCTGCTGGGAAACTGCGAGGCGGAGGGACTGGCCCGGCTCCGGGAACGCCTGTGGAAAAGCGACGAACATGTGATTTTGGAGGGACTTCTGGCTTGTGAACTCCGATCGCTTTATCCGATTTTCCGGGAGCGAAAGAACTTTTCTGTGGTCCTGATCGACTGGTGGAACAGCCCTTTTTGGTTTTCACAGAATGCCACCTACCTGATGTTCCACAATTATAACGGCATCGCGGTGCGGACGGGCCGTGGACAATTCCTGGCAGCCAAGCCGCCGCTGTTTGTGAAGCCCGACGTGCCGATGTGGTATCCGAGGATATGCGCGCTGCTTCGGGGCCCGGCCCTCGCCGCGTCACCCATTTTGCAAGCGGCCAAGTGGTGGCGGCGAACTCACGACCGGATCGACGCCAGCCGGCTGTTATATTTCCCGCTCCCGCTTTGCGCCGACGACGTTCCGCTCAAGCCAGAGCCTCCGACTTACGACTTTACCAGCTTGGGTGCGACCGTCGGCTCCTGGGTTATGCGCGACCCCTACGTTCCGGCGCGGCTTAATTTTGCGAATCTTTACGCCGACCGGCAGCGGCTCATTGACCTGATCGGTCGGCTGGACGGAAAGCCTTTTGCCGTCTTCGACCGGCGGAAGAACTACAGCTTTATGCCTTGGGAGGAATTGTGCCGGCTTCTGCGCCGCAGCCGATTTCTGCTTTGCACCGGCGGCTTGCAGCAGTCCTCGATACCAAAGTTCATGGAGTATGTGTGCGCGGGCACACCGATACTCGGGGACACGCTGCCGTTCGAGTACCCCTGGCTCGACGCCTGTGTTTACCGCCTGGACGCGATGAAGATAAGACCTGAGGAGCTGAAGCCCAAGCTGCACGAAGCCCTGGAGTTGCAGCCTCGCTTGAAGGAAAACTGTCTGGCTGCCAGGGAGCAGGTTTTGGCGCAGTACGAAGCCGGTCGCCTGCTGGACATTCTTCAGGACCAAATCGACGGCAAGCCGGTGCCGCCGGGCTATCTCAAGCCGGGGCCTGCTTGCGGCCGGGGTTGACGACGACGCGAGGGGTAGGCAGCGGGACAATGAAGTCGCCGTTGAACCCTTTACGGGTCAGGTTGGGGATGATTTCCTCGGCGATATGCCAGGAGAAAAGCAGCGCGTAATCGGGCTGTTCGCGGTAGAGACTCTCCTCGTTCTGGACCGGAATATCGCTGCCGGGCATCAGCCGGCCGATTTTATGCGAGCCGGGAACTTCCATGACGGCCTCCACCAGGCTGCGGTCCAGGCCGCAATAGTTGACCAGGGTGCTGGCGCGAGAGGGGGCGCCGATGGCGAAAATGCGGCGGCCTTCGGAACGGAGCCGGCCCAAAAGCGTCAGCAGGCCGGCTTTGCTCTGGAAGGTCTCCTGGGCGAAGCGGCGCAGGCGCGGCAATGAGTGAAGCCCGAAATCTTCCTCGGCTCTGAGCTGTCGAGCGACTGATTCATCTGGCACGAACTTCGGGTTTCGGGAGGCATAGACCCGAATGGAGCCGCCATGGGTAGGAATGCGCTTTACGTTGAAGACACGCAGCCCCGCGGTCTGGAGCAGGCGCATCATCGCTTTCAGCGAGTAATAGCGGAGGTGCTCGTGGTAAATGGTGTCGTATTGAAGCGTCTCGACGAGGCTGAGAAAATAGTGCGACTCGTTAATAAACACGCCTTCATCACCGACCATTTCCCCGATGGCCGCGACGATGCCCACCGGGTCGGGAATATGCGCAAAGACATTGGCCGCGGTCACCAGGGCGGGGCGGCCCAGATCGCTGATGACCTGCCGGGCGCAATCGGTATTGAAGAAGCGGTTCCAAGACCGGATGCCCGCGGCATTGGCCAACTGGGACTTATCCGTCGGCTCGATGCCCAGGACCGGATGTCCGCGTTTATGGAAGTTCGACAGGAGCGTGCCGTCGTTCGAGCCGATATCCACCACCAGCCCGCTGGTTTTGAGGCCAAGCAGCGCGGTCGATTCCTCGGCGAGCTGGGCAAAGTTCTCGCGCAAAATGCGGGTCGTTCCCGTGGTATAGGGATAATCCGGTGGGAAAAGCAGATCCGGGCGAACCACGAAATTGATTTGCGCCAGCGAACAGGCCGGACAGAAAACCAGCTCCAGCGGGTAACTCGGCTGTTCATTCAACGGCTGGCTGGCTTGCGGCATGGTGTTGACCGGAGGCAGGAAGCCGACGAATAGGACCGATTGGAGCGGTGAAGCCTGACAGGACTGACATTGCGTAATGGGGCCCAGTTGCATAGAAAGAAGTGTCGCTTTACGGGGTCTTGGTTTTCTTGGCGAAGAGGTGCGCATTCGGCACGTACCAGTCCCAGGTCCGCTTCAAGCCCTGGGAAAGGGAGGTCTTGGGGACGAAGCCAAGGGCCTTGAGTTTGGTGGTGTCCGGGCAACGCCGAGCAGTGCTGCCCGCCTGCAATGGCAAATGTTCGAAGGCCGGCTGGCGTCCAAACAGGCCCACCACCTGTGTGGCGAGCTCACGGACCGACACCTCGTCCTGGGTGCCGATATGATAGATCTGGTTATGCTCCCCGCGCTCCAGCACCAACATCAGGCCGTCGATGAAGTCGTCGATATAGATGAACGAGCGGGTTTCGCTCCCTTCTCCCTGGATGGGAAACGGGACTTCCCGCGCGGAGGTTTGTTCGGCGGCCGCCTTGGCCCGCAGGATGAACTGGGGAATGACGTGCTCTCCGCCCATGTCCGGCCCATAAACGTTGTGCGGTCGAAAGATGGTCATGCGGTCGAAATGCTTTCGGCCATAATTGACGCAAAGCAGCTCCCCAATGATCTTGCCCCCGCCGTAGGAGTAGCGCGGGTTCATGACGTCCGGCACTATCAGCGGAACCGTCTCCGGTGTCGGAATCAGGGGCGGGGTCTGATAGACCTCCGAGCTGGAGCAAAACACAAAGTCCTTGATGCCGTTTTCGATGGCGGCATCCAGGGTGTTGATCACCCCCTTGACGGCGATCTCGAGGACCAGCTCCGGTTTGGAGTAAAAGAACTCGGTGCCGTTCAGATAGGCCAGATGGATAATGGAATCGCAGCCCTCCGAACACCGGGCCACGCTGTTGGGATTGCGGATGTCCGCGCGCACCAGTTCGATTTGCCCGCGGACCGAATCGAGATGGCGGGGGCTGCCTCGCAAATAGTTGTCGAGAACGCGCACTTTGGCTCCCGCTTCCACCAGGCGCTTGACCAGGGCGCTGCCTATAAACCCTGAGCCGCCTGTTACAAAATACTTCCGGCCTTTGATTGAGTTCATGCTTTTGGCTCAGACCTGACGCGCCGAGTCGAGTTTCCAGAGATTGAAGACCGCCTTGCCGCCGGGGAATTCCAAATCCGCATAGCGCTTATGAGGAACACCGATGATGAACAGATCGGCTTTTTCGAGCACCGCCTCCAGCGGGAAGAATTCGTCGGAGGCAGCGTATTCATCGGTGCAAAGGACCTCTGCGCCGTGGAAGGCCAGCAGCTTGCGGAGCTTGAAGGAGAGCGAGTCGCGAATATCATCCACGTCGGCCTTGAAGGCCATGCCGAGCAGGCCGACCTTCAATCCTTTCAGGTGGTGGTTTTGGCGGATCTGCTCGACACAAAACGCCGGCAATCCCTCGTTGATCTGCATGGCGGCATACCCCAGGTTGAAGTTGTTCTGGTAGAATGCGCTCAATTGCATCGTGTCCTTGAGCAAGCAGGGGCCGGCGGCAAAGCCGGGCCGGGGGATGCTCTGACCGCGCACGTACCCCTCCGTCATGGCGCGATAGACTTCGCTGACATTGGCGTCGCAAGCCTCGCTCATCATGTAAAACTGGTTGGCCACGGCAAAGGAGATGTAGCGCCAGCTATTGTTGAACAGTTTGGAGAGCTCTGCTTCGCGCACGCCGACTTCCACAATCTTGCTGCCCAGCCGCCGGAACAAGCCGGCGCAGAATTCACGTCCCTCGCTGCTGAAGCTGGAAACGATATGGGGCAGCTCCTTCAGTTCGCGAATCGAGTGTCCCTGGACGATTCGCTCCGGGCAAAATGACAGGTGCAGCTTCAGTCCCTTGGACTCGAAGTATTGCTTCAAGCGCTGGGTGGCTCCGGGATAAACCGTGCTCCGGAGAATGATATGCTGGCCCGAGCGAAGGTGCGGCGCAAGCTGGTCGGCCAGGCGGGTCATCGCCAGGAGCTGCGGCGTCAGGTACTCATCGACAGGTGTGCCAATCGTGATCAGAACCGCCGTCGAATTGGAAATCTCTTCCTGCCGCTCGATCGGAAAAAACCGCTGGTTGAGTACCTTTTTCAGGATCGGCTCGGCCCCATGCTCGAGAAACGGCATGTGGCCGGCTTTGACCTGTTGGATCTTAGCCTTGTCCAGATCGTAGGCGCCGACGGTCAGCCCAGCCTCCGCCCACACCAGGCCCAAGGGGAGTCCCACATGCCCCAACCCACCGATAATTACAACGTCATAATTCATGTCACGAGATTCCGGACTCTGCGACGCCCGCCGGAACGCAAAAAGGCCGGCTCACGCGCGAAACTAGGCATTATAGGCTGGCTCATGCGAAAGCAAGACCAAAGTTGGAAGAGCTGGAAAGAAGCCCGCCCATGGCCAACGGGCGCTCAGGCTCCGGAGCGCGCCGCCCGCTCCAAAGCCCGCTGCACTTCGAGCCCGTCTTCCATCGCGGGAGCAAGGCTGGGCTCCCCCGAGAGGGCCTTGGCGAACTCGGCCACCATCCGCTGAGAGATGCCGACCCTGCCGGGAAAACACGGTTTGCACCGGCTCAACACCGCCAGCGCCTCAACCTCCGCGCGCAGGCCCGCAGCCGTCCCTTTGGCAGGAACAAAGGCCAGCGTGAAGTTTTCAAAGGTGTCATCCCCAGGCGAGTTGGCCAGCTCCAGCATTCCCTTCTCAAACCAGGCCCGGATTCGATGCCCTCCGGGCACCGCCAGAACGGTGGAGATGGTGACCTCGGCCGGGATGGCGGGAACCAATGTCACCAGCACATTGCACGTGTCATCGGCCTCAACGGGTCTGGGCCGACCGGTGCCGCTTTCCTGCCTGGTGGGCAGCAGCGCGGCGGTCTGGCAGCGCACCGACAGAATCTCCCCAAAGAACCAACGCAAGTAGTCCAGAGGATGCGACCCCATCATAGCGAGGCATCCGCCTCCTTGAGCGGCATTCGATTTCCAGTTCCAGGTCAGGGCCGGGTTGCGCCGGACCGAGAGCAGCCATTCAACCAACACAAACTCAGGCCGGCCGAGCAGGCCGCTCCGGGCGATGGCGCGAAAATCCCGGAACGCCTCCACCATGCGGAAGCCGAAGTTGACGACGCCGATCCGCTTTGCTTCAGCCATTGCGGCGCAAACAGCCTCCGCCTCGCAGAGGTTGGCGCCGAGCGGTTTTTCGCAGAAAAGGTTTTTGCCGGCGCGCGCCAGGCAGATGGCGGCCTGACTTTGAAGGAATGGAGGCAGGGCCAAGGCGACCGCATCGATGGCCGGGTCATCAACAAGGGATTGCCAGCTTTCGTAGGCGGCGGGGACACCGGCCTGGGCGGCAGCGGACTGGGTGCGTTGGCGGTCGCGGCCGCAAAGGGCCAGGACCTGGAACTGCGGCAAGGCCTGGAAAGCCGGCAGGAGCACGTTGATGGCCTGCAAGTTGCCAACGATGGCGGTGCGAACCGGCGTTCTCATGGCTCGTTCCTGACTGGACGCATGGATGAAAGACTGGAGCAGAACGCGTGACGGAGTCAAGTTCGCCACAACGGCCGCGCAAGTTACAAAACTAGGGGTCTGAACCCTCGCTTCGGCGATTCGCTGAGTCAAAACCCGAAACAGCCCTGCAGCACGGCGAGCATCACGCAGGCAATGTGCGGGGCGTCGCAGAACTCGCCGCTCAGGATGAGCCGCTTGAGTTCTTCCCGGCTCACCAGGAGCGACTCCACCTCCGGCTCAGCTTGCCAGGCCGGAGACGACGTACGAACCGCCCCCGAGGTGAAGTAGCACCAGCTCGCGTTTTCAAGCCGCCCGACATCGGGGGCCGAACAGCCCAAAAGCGTCACCTCGGCTCCGGGAGCATAGCCCGTCTCCTCGTATAACTCCCGGATCGCCGTCTGCCGGGGATCCTCGCCGGCATCGCGCAAACCCGAGGGCAACTCCAGCGTGAATCGTCCCAGCGCACAGCGGTATTGGCGCACAAGCGGGATGGAGCCATCGCCGGTCACGGCGAACATCGCGACATAATCGGCCTGCTTGAGAGAGTGAAAATCCCGAGCCGCATCCCAATTCGGGAGCCGCACGGAGTGAGTCACCAGGGTAACCCACGGTGACAAAACCTGTTCCCTGCGCCGGTCATCGATCTTCTTAGCCATGCCAGGAGTCAGCCATTATCGCCTGCGCCAATCCAAAGCAAGAATAAACTCGGACACCGGTATGGCCCTGCGCCTTTGTGCCAGCCCGGCGATGGAAATGCCACTTTTGGTGGTGGGCGCGACAGGGGTCGAACCTGCAAGGATTGCTCCAAAGGATCCTAAGTCCTTCGCGTCTGCCAATTCCGCCACGCGCCCAAGCGCCAATCCGATGCGCCGAATCTCGCAAAGGCCCGGGACCGGCGCAAGCACCCAATTCAGCTTTGACCGCGCCCAGCCTCCCGCCACTGGCGCGGGAGCGCCACGAAACATCTTCGCACTTGCCAGCCAAATGGGCTATAGTTTGGGCGCTCACTCAACCCAGGTCCAAGCATGATGAGCAGGCTTGTACATCCAGCGGTATATCTTGGCCGGGGCGGCGCAACTCCCCGGCAGTGCGCGGTCCTCATCCGGCGCCTTGCCTTCACCTTGCTTGAGCTGCTGGTCGTCATTGCCATCATCGGCATTCTGGCATCAATGCTCCTGCCGGTGCTGACCAAGGCAAAGAGCGAAGCCCTCACCGTCAGTTGCCTGAACAATCTGAAGCAACTCCAAATCTGCTGGCACACGTACACCCACGACAATGAAGATGTAATCCCACCGAACAACTTCGTGTATAGCGTGGACGTTGGCACCACCAATAACCCCACGCTGGGCGAAGACGGCCTTACCTGGTGCCGGGGCATCGCCCCGCTGGACACCAACGATATCACGGATGCCACTTCTCTCCTCTTTACCTACAACCGCAATGCGGGGATTTACCACTGCCCCGCCGACTACTCCACCATCAGCAACTATCCCGGCATGTTGCGCAAACGCAGCTACAATGTGGGCAACAGCGATAATTGCGCCGACGACAATCATTTTCGGAAGGCTGGCGAGATTCCCATACCCGCCGTCCTGTTTGTGTTCATCGACACAGACGAAAACGACATCTGGGACTCCACGTTCGGGGTAATGCCCATGGACAGCTATTGGGATGATTACTGGCTGGACATTCCGGCCGATCGGCACCAGCAAGGTTGCAACCTGACCTTTGCCGACGGCCACGCCGAGCACTGGAAATGGCGGGCTCCCAAACACGGGCTCTACCTCGGAGCCAGTGTCACCAGCGAAGATGACTTGAAGGATTTGCGCCGGGTTCAACTGCACATCAAGGGCGCCGGCGGAAATTGAGTGCCCGGCTCCAGCTTGCGGTCCTAAAGTCGGAATGCGACAGCCACGATGCGGCCAGGCGTCCTGCTTTGCTGTGGCCACTTTATGCCACATGACAGGCGTTGTCGCTTCTCTAGACTGAGCCGCTGGTAATCTGCGATGTTGTTTATTCGAGCGGGCGCTTTCCGATGCGATTCAGGTGAGAACCAGAGGCCAAATCGGGGGCGCGACAGCCCTCCTGTGGGTGATGTTTCTGCCCGGCATCGCTCGCGCAGATGTTGTCAGCGTCGTGTCCCGGCCGCCAACGGCGGCCGCCTCAGCGCCCTGTTACCAAACTAATCGAGCGCCGCTCCAGCCGAGCAAGCACGCTGCCCTTCCGCATCATGAACCGAAACAAGCCTTCTAAATATCTGCTGGCATTGTTCTGCCTGGTCGTTGCAAGCCTCCCGGCTCCCGCCTTCACCAGCAGGGATGCCACGACCGTTCTGAGTTCCTACAAGTCCGCGTTTTACACGGTGAGCGGGACGAACGGATACTTTAAGGACACCCAGACGGGAGGGATTGCCTATTTTTGGGGGCAAGCCGAGATGATCGAATGCGCCATCGATGCTTACGAGTGGACAACGAACGTCATCGATAAAGGGATGATCACGAATCTGCTCAACGGCTTTATCCAGAACAATGGATCCACCTGGACGGGCGATATCTATAACGACGACATCATGTGGGCCGTCATCGCCTTTGCCAGAGGCGGCCAGGACATCGGCAATACAAACTACTGCAACATCGCCAAGGTTAACTTTGACGCCTGCTACGCCCGGGCCTGGGACAGCACGCTCGGCGGCGGGTTGTATTGGAACACCGCGGACGCCTCCAAGAACGCCTGCGTGAACGGCCCGGCCGCCATCGCCGCCTGTTTGCTCTATCAAATCTATGGAGACACCAATTATTGGAACAAGGCCACAAACATCTACGCCTGGGAACGGTCGGTTTTGTTCAACCCAAGCACTGGCGCCATCTACGACAACATCGGCACCAACGGCGTGTTGAGCACGTGGTCCAGCACGTATAACCAGGGCACCTTTATCGGCGCGGCGGACCTCACGGGGCAAACCAACGATGCGGTCTTGGCCTTGAACTACACCATGACGAGCCTCACAACCGGCGGCATTCTCCCGCAGTATGGAATCGCGGGCAACAACTCCGGCTTCAACGCGATTTTCCTGCGCTGGATGACCCGGTTCATGAGGAACCATGCTCTGCAAGGCACCTATGAGCCCTGGTTGCAACTCAATGCCTCGGCCGCGTGGAATATGCGCCGGACGTCAGACAACCTATCCTGGTGCCAATGGCTTCAGCCCAGCCCGGCCGGCACCAACTTCTATTCCTGGGACTGCATCTCGTCTTTCGAGGCCCTCGCGGCGGCGACTCCGACCAGCGGAGCTTCTTCAATGGCAGTGCCGGCCGATTACATCGGCTATTGGCCGCTGGACGCAACGAATGGGACGGTGGCAGTTGATGTTTCCGGGAACGGCAATAACGGGACAGTGACGGCAGCCGCCTGGAACACGAACGGCCGGGTCAACGGATGCCTCAGCTTCAACGGCAGCACCAGCTCCGTCCAGATCACCAACGTCGTGAGCGGTGATTTCAGCATTGTTTTTTGGGTCAAAACCACCCAGACCGCCGGCACCGGCCAATGGTATAATGGCGCCGGCCTGGCGGACGGAGATTACCCCGGAGTCGCCAACGACTTTGGCACTGCCCTGTGCGGCGGAAAGCTTGCCTTTGGTGTTGGGAACCCGGATACCACGATTGTTTCCACAAACTCCATCAATAATGGAGCCTGGCATCAATGCGTGGCTGCCCGGCAGTTGGCGACCGGCGCCATCAGCCTATATGTGGACGGCAATTTGCAAGCGACCGGCGCCGGCAACAAGAATTCCCTCAACGCCTCTGCCCGCCTGCTGTTTGGAGCCATTGCTTCGGGCGGCGGCTATTTCAACGGCTGCCTCGACGATATCAAGCTCTTCGCCCGCACCTTGAGCAGCAACGAGGTTTCCGCTCTGTACAACAGCAGCCTCTTCGCCGCAGCATCCGCTCCAACCAATTTGGCAGCCAGGGGCGGCAATTTGCAGGTTCCGTTGAGCTGGTGGCAGGCATCGGACGCCGCCAGTTACAATGTCAAACGCTCGCTCACCAATGGCGGACCTTATGTGGCGCTCACGAATATCAGCACAGCATCCTACACGGACACGAACGTCGTCAATAATCGGACCTATTACTATGTGGTTTCCTCCGTAAACGCTGTCGGAGAAGGCCCGAATTCCGCCCAAGCCAGCGCCAGCCCTTCGCCTTTGGCAGCCTGGTTCAAGGCCGATGCGATTACGGGCCTGACCAACGGGGCGGCGGTGCCCGCCTGGCCGGACTCGAGCGGAAACGGTTATACCGCGCTGCAAACATTGAGCGCCAACCAGCCGCTCTATGTGACCGGAGCCCTGGGCGGTTTGCCGGTGGTACGATTCTCTTCCACCAACAGCACGTATCTGTGGTTCTATCGCCCCATTCAGGACGACTTCACGATGATATTCGTATACCAGAGCCGCCAGGGAATCGGCACGGGCACCGATTTCTGGGATGGGGCCGGATTGATCAATGCCGAGGTGGCGGGAACGGTGAACGATTTCGGAACGTCGCTCAACGCCGCCGGCCAGGTTCTGGCCGGCACGGGCAATCCGGACACGACAGTGCGCTCCAGCGCCGGGCTCAACGATGGGCATCCCCACGTAGTGACTTTTAAGCGCACCGAAAGCTCAGGACTCATCACCCTGTATGTGGATGGCACAGAGGAGGGAGCGGCAATAGCCGGAACCCAGTCGCTCACGTCCCCCAATCAGGTTGTCCTCGGCGCGCAACAAACCCTCAACAGCTATCTCAGCGGCGATTTGGCTGAGGTGCAGATTTACAGCGCGGCGCTGGCGGACACGGACCGGATTGGCGAGGAGACCGCGCTGAAATGCAAGTATGGCCTGAGTGGAGGAGCGGCGCCGGCAACACCTTCGGGATTGACCGCGGTGGCGGGCAACCGGGAAATCGCCTTGAACTGGGTCCTTATCTCGGGAGCCACCGGCTACAACCTCTACCGTTCCATCAATAACGGCGCATCCTATCAAACCGTGGCGGCCAGCCTGACAAATAGCAGTTTCGTGGATATCAACGCCGTGAGCGGGCAAACAAATTACTACGAAATAGCCGCCACGGACGGCTGCGGGGTGAGCGCAAACTCGGCGGCTCTGGGCGTTTACCTGCCTCTGCCCGTGTTGACGATGATCCTGAGCGCTAATCTCCTGGCCATCAACTGGCCGGGATGGGCGAACGACTGGAAACTGTATGCCACAACGAATCTGGCGCCGCCGGTGGCCTGGTGGCCCGCAACCAATCTCATCGGCAGCAACAATGGCGCATTCACCGTGACCATTGCACCCGGCTCCGGAATGGAGTTCTTCCGCTTGGGAAACCCCTGACTTTTCAATCCCGTCGCGCCGCGCCGGCGGCCGCTCTACTGCCCAACGATTCGATAGAACGCCGCCGCATTGGTCGGCAGAACGGCGAGGCTGTTGCTGCCGATGGTTCCACCGACGTTCTGCCAATTCGGGCTGGAGAGGGTGGTGGCCATTTGCACCTGATAGGGCGCGATGCCGCCCGTCCAGGTCAGCAGCAAACCAGAGGATTGGAGCGAGATGCTCTGAAGGATCGAAGGCGCCGCGGTGACGTTGACGTAGAGCGTGGCATTGGTCGATAATCCTGCGGGATTGACGGCGCCGACTACGAAGCTATTAAGGCCCACATTGGCCGAAAGCGGCGTGCCCGAGAGATTGCCATTGGCGCTGACCGTCAGCCAGGAGGGACCGCTGACCTTGGAAAATGTGATGGTGTCGCCGTTCAAATCGATAGCATTGGTGGCCATTTTCACCAGGTAAGTCTGGCCGGCAACAATGCCCGGCTCGCTAAACGGGTTGCTCAGAAACACGGGTGGCCAGTTCGGAACCAGGCTCATCGCCAGAACCTCGACATTCGGGTCGCTCGGCAGTTGAACGCTCTGGGTCACTTTGCTGCTGTTGAGCTTGAATGAATAGCCATACAAGTAGAAGGTCCCGCTATTCTCGGTGCCGTTGCTGCTATCGCGATATCCCATCGTTACGGCCTCGGTCTCGCCCGCATAGCTTTGCGGTGTGTGCCAATCACTCAAACTTTGGGAAAACGCGCTCGTGCTGCCGTCCGCATAGGTAACCGTAAACGTTTGGCCTGCCTGATTGCCTTCGACTCCCGTGGCCAACATCTCCAGCGCTGAATAGTTGCCTTTCGGGAGAATCAAGGTTTGGCCCGCGGCGCTGATGACATTGGTGGCATTGGCCGGGCCGAAGTCGAACTCCACGCCATTCCAGGTGTAATCATTCCCCAACAACGTTGCCGAATAGGCGTTCCCGCCGCCGTCCAATCCGCCGGTCGGCGGATTGGTAAACGTCGTGGTGTCCGTATACATTCCAGCCCGGTTGAAACAGGAAGCCAGCGAGGCTGACGCCGGTGCGTTAGCCAGAGCCATGGCAAAGATCTCGACGTTGCTATTGTTGGGCAGGGTGATGCTTTTGACGGTTTTGGTTTGATCGAGAGTAAAGCTGTAACCGTAGATGGAAACGGCGGTGTAGTTGTCCGGCGTTCCACCGTTGCTGTCACGATAGGCCATGGAAGCCACGACCACCTCGCCTGAGTAGGTCTGGGGATAAGCCCAATCGCTAAAGCTTTGCGAAAAAGTCGCGGTGGAATTATCGGTGTAAGTCACAGTGAAAGCCTGCGAACCCTGGCTGCCATCAACGGCGTTGCCCAGCATCAACAAGGTTGTAAAGCTGCCCGTCGGCAGCGTGATAGTCTGGCCGGCGCAACTGACCGCGTTCACCGTATTCGCCGTCCCCAAGGGGAAGACGACACCGTTCCAGGTTGGCGCCGATCCCAGCAGATTCGCCGAGTAGGCAAAACCGGATCCGTCCAAACCGCCGCTGAAGGTTCGCCCATCCGTATAGAAGCCGCTGCGGTTATAAGCCGATGAAAGGCTGACGCGAGCTGCTCGCGGCATCGGCGCGACCACAACAACGTTGAGCGGGATGGAGCGGCTTGAGTTTCCCAATGCGCCCGTGATGGTGATGACATTCGTCGCAAAAGCGGCAGTGCCGGAGGCGGTCAGAGTCAGCACGCTCATGTTGGTCGTGCTGGGGGAGCTCAAGGAGGCGCTCACCCCGGAAGGCAGTCCCGACACCGAGAGGTTTACACTCCCGCCAAGGCCGTTCATGCGCGTCACGGTGATGACCGCTGTCGCCGTCCCTCCACACACGATGGTGAGGCTTCCCTGGGATGCATCCATCGTGAAGCTATTCGTCCCAATCCCGGCCAGGGCATTGATCGTATTGCTCCCGGTAGGCGTGCCCCAGCCGGTGCAAAGATCATAGCCGACACGCGCATAGTATTTGGATGGGTTGTGGGTGTTGACGTTATCGCCGGTGGTAATGTCGTGGAAGCAACTGGCATAGGTGGTGTAGCTCCCCTTCCCTATCGCGTAAATCGCCGGGTTGACAAAACCGACGGCAGGATTGCCCAAACTCGCCGCCTGCTGGTTGACCAGCGCCATAAAGCCCGTCCACAAAGGCGAAGCCGCGCTGGTGCCACCGACTCCTGCGCCCTGCCCGTTTTTGTAATACCACCAAATCACGGTGTCCGCCAGCATGGCCACGTCGGGGTAATTCCGATAGGTGGCGGAACCTTGGTTTAGGGACGTGGCGACGCCTTGCTGCCAATCAGGAATGCCGTAGCCGCTGATGCCGCCGCCGCTGCCAATCCACGTCGTCTCCGATTGCCAGGGACCATTCGCGCCGCTGGTCGTTAAGGCCGTTCCTCCGACAATCGTCGCATAGGGATTGCCGGTTAATCCGGTGCCGCCGTTCAAGTCCGCGCCGCCGTCCCCGGAAGCCTGGCTCATGGCCTGGCCTTGCGCCGCAAACTGCTGGAACGTCTGGATGATGCTCTCATCGATCCCAAACCCGTAGGAAAGCGTCATCTGCTTGGCCTTGTTGTCGATGGCAATCTGGTTGAATACATCGTGAGCCTCCCCTTCATAGTTCAAAATCGTGGCGCCCGGCGCCATCGACATCGCCATATCAATGTCCAGCGTCTCTTCCCCATCATCGTCGTTGGTCCCGCTGGGAATGCCGCTCCAGCCCGAGAGCAATATGTTGGTGACGACCGTGTTGGTGGATAATCCCGCGTTCGTTTCATACATGTAAATGTCCAGCGGATAGTATGGGCCCCCGACGTCCACAACCGCGATGTATTGCCCCGTGCCGGTGTTGGTCACGCCGGGAACATAGGCGGCGCGGAAGTTGCTCCCCGTGAAATCGCCTCCCGGGCCCGAACCGGTTGCATACGGCGTCACGGCTTGAGTCGTGCTGGGAGTAACCGGATTGATCTTCCCGCCCAAACGATAGGGCAACGTGAAGTTGTCCAGCCCGCTGACGCAGAGAATCGGCACGCTGGGGTCAACCGAAGCCTCCGTGTCCGGCGCATAGAAAGTCCGGTCTTCGGTCGGATGCTGATAGACGCGGAGCCTGACCTGAAAGGCTTCCTGGATGTTTGCGACCGGCCCGTTCACGTCCAGCAACGCCCGGTTCGAATGCGTGTGCGTCACCTTTAAACCGTGCGTTTCGGCAAATTGAATGGCCTTGCGATAGTCGTCCTCTGTGGGACCAAACCGATCGGCGAACTGTCCCGGCGTAAGCCACTGGTGGAAGTTGTCAGCGCCGGGCTCGTAGAGTTGCTTCAGGAGATTGGTTAAAACGTCCTGATGGCGCAACGGCAGTCCGATCTTCAGATCCAATCGATTCGTCTCGGCCAAAGCTCCCGTCAAACGCGAGTACGCAGCTGCCGGCGGGGCGGTGCCCCGCAACGTCTTCCTTGGGAGCGCCTGCGCCGAAGCGGGGATCACCAGCGCAGCGGTGAGTACAATCCCCAGACTGAACGGATTGCAGAAAGATTTCACAGAAGTTTTTAGCGGGCTAATGTAATGGTCTGCTGCCGCAAGTGGATTATGGGCGGCACGCCTTCCGAGAACGCCACCACTCGCGCTCATTCCGGCGCGTTTAACCAAACAGACAGGCTTGTCGGCAATACAGCTTGCAATGCTAAAGATAAAAAGGGGACTGGTCATGTGGCATAAAGTGGCCACAGCATCGTAAAAACCGCTCTCTGGGCCTTTCCGGAAGGCCGAGCCTACTTCCGGGTGTCCGCCGGGTTGGTCGTTTCAGGGATCACGATGCCAACGTCAATGAACTGGCCGCCGGTGGTTTGATGGCAGTGAACGGCCATGGTGTTGACGCCTGGCTTGAGCGAAGCGGCGGCTTTGGGCCCAAGGTCCATCAGGAAGTAATTCGTGCTGAAGTCCGCCGCTTTCGCGGCCAGGATGCCGTTGAGATAAACCTCCGCGTCCTCGTCGTGATGGAGCTGGATTTGGGCGCCGCGCAAATCCTCATGACCGAGGGTGAATTCGCGCCGCAGCCAGATATCATCCGTGTTCCATACGGTCCCCACCAACGCTCCGGGTGTTCCGTCGGTCCCGAAGCCGCCTGCGCCCTTTCCCCAGGCGACATCATTGAACTCGGGTGCAAACCAATTCAGCCCGGGGTTGTTTGTCATGTACTTCCAGGTGACTCGTCCGTAGAGCGCGTCGGGCGCAATCGCCCGGGGCGGCTTCTCCCCGGTTTCGCCGCGATTGGCGGCCTGAATGGCAGCGGGATCCATCTTGGACAGCGCGCGGTCATAAGTCAGGAGCCCGTTGCACTCCGTTTCTACATCGGAAGTCTGAGTATAGACCGCGGCGCTCAAACCGAAAGAGTTGCGGAGAATATGAACCCGCTCCAGAAGCTTGGTGTAACGGGCGCTGAGAGTCGGGGCATCCGGCATCGGTTGATACCCCCAAACCTGGCTGGACCAGGTATGGCCCGACATGCCCAGACCCAGCCCGCCGAATTCGCCCAGCACGGTGGCGCGCGAGGAATCCGCCATGGGGCATTCCGGTCCGGGATAGCTATGCATATCGATCATGTCTCCGACCCGCTTGTCGGTCCAACCGCTGGCGTTGTCCACCAGCCGCGAAGGGTCGAGCGCCTTCAACCAGGGCGCGAGCCGCTCGGTGTCATACTGGCCCCAGCCCTCATTGAAGAGCACCCAGACGATGATCGACGGATGATTGAACCGGGATTCAACCATGCGTTGCAACTCGACCTCGAACTGTGTGCGGCTTTCAGGGGTGGTGTTGTTGCCGCTGGGCATGTCCTGCCATACGAGCAAACCGAGCTTGTCGCACCAATAGTACCAGCGGTCAGGCTCAACCTTGACATGCTTGCGAGCCAAATTGAACCCGGCCCGCTTGAGGAAGTCGATGTCGAAACGCGTCGCCTCGTCCGCGGGCGCCGTGTAAACTCCATCCGGCCAGAACCCCTGATCCAGGGTTCCAATCTGGAATATGAACTGATCGTTCAGCGCCAGGCGGACAACTCCCGAGTCATCCTTGCGCAGCGTGATCTTTCGCATTCCAAAATAGCTGGTGACCGAATCGAGGACGTGCTGCCCATCCTTTAAGGTAACTCGCAGGTCGTAAAGGAACGGATCGTCGGGAGACCACAGGCGGGGAGAGGGAATTTGCAAGCTCAGCTCCTTGTTGGCCGGCCCGGTTACCCCCCCCTCTTCCGCCCCGCCCGCCAGGGCGTTGGCTTCAACCTGGAGCGACTCGCTCGGGTTGGCGACGGCGACCCTGAGGCGCAACGAATGCGCGTCCACGTCAGGAATGAGTCTTAAGCCGTCAATACACGTGGCCGGCACCGGCTCCAGCCAGACCGTCTGCCAAATGCCGGAAACCGGCGTGTAAAAAATCCCTTCGGGTTTGCGCGATTGTTTGCCGCGAGGCTGGTCCCCCTCCGTGGGATCGGTGACGGCAACCACGATCTCCTCGTCGCCCGACCATTTCAAACTGTCCGTGACGTCGAAACTGAAGTCATCATAGCCGCCCCGATGCCAGCCGGTTTCCCGGCCGTTGACAAACACGATCGCGCGCCAGTCCACGGCGCCGAAATGCAGTCGAACCCGGCGGCCGGACCAATCCGCCGGAGCGTGAAAGCGGCGCCGGTACCACAGCGCGCTTCTCTCGTCCAGCCGCCGCATCACTCCGGACAGCGCGGATTCTATGGGAAACGGGACCAGGATCTGGCCGTCGAAATCTGCCGGCCTGGGTGCGCCCAGGGGCGTGATGGCGTAGTCCCAGAGACCATTGAGGTTCAGCCACTCGGCGCGCACTAATTGCGGCCGGGGATATTCAGGATGGGCATTGGTGGGGCCGACCTGGGCAGCCCAGCGCGTCATCAAGGTCCCGGGCGCGGGATGCCACGCGGGCGCATCCTCCGCCGCCAGCCACCCGCGGGCCAGCAGAATCATCGCGCCACCGATCAGCACAAACCGTCTCTTGGTGGAGACCATAATCAGTGTCCCAGGTACTTCGCCACCGCCTCGGTGCGCGAGCACACGTGAAGCTTCTCGTAAATGCGGCGGATATAATTGCGCACCGTGTGAATGCTCACCCCCAGCTTATCCGCGATCTGCTTGTAGGCCTGGCCCTCGGCCAGTCCGTCGAGCACCTCTCGTTCACGAGGGGAGAGCTCGGCGTTGACATCCCCATGCGCCAGCGAGAGCTGAACCGACTGAACGACCTTTCGGGCGATGGGCGCCGACATCGGCGAGCCGCCTTCGTGAACCTCGCGAATCGCCTCCAGCAGCTTCGCCGGCGCCAGCCGCTTTAACAAATACCCGCTGGCGCCGGCGGCCAGGGCGCTGAAGATCTTCTCCGTATCCTCAAACACGGTCAGCATCACGGCCTGCGTCGCCCCCATTTGCGGCTTCAACTGGCGCACGCAATCAATCCCGCTCATGCCGCCCAGGTTGATGTCCATCAGAACCACGTCCGGCTTGTCTTGCGGCAAGTGCGCCAGCGCCTCGGCGGCGCTGCCGTAAACGCTGATGCATCGGAATCCCTTCGCGGCGTTGACAAAGCCGGCGATGTTCTCGCAGAGATCCGCGTCGTCATCGACGACGGAAACCGTGATGGTCCTGTTCATAGTCTCTTCAAATTTGCTTCGGCCGTGGCCCCTCGCAGCGGCACCCTTAAAATGACCGTGGCCCCCTGGCCTGGAAAGCTCTCGATACGGCATTCTCCGCCCACGGCGACTAATCTTCCACGCAAGTTTCTCAAACCGTTTCCAACCCGCTTTCCCGATTGGGTTCCGGGCGTTGCGTCGGCGGAAAGCGCCCGCCGGGCGTCAAATCCGCAGCCATTGTCGGCCACCCGGATCTCGAACTGCGCGCGCTCGGCCCGCATTTCGACCCGGATGCGCGAAGCCTTGCCGTGCTTGAGGGCGTTGTTCAACGCTTCCTCAAAGGCAAGGAACAGGTTGTGGCGGGTTTCCGCCGAGAGCGGCCGGTGCGGCAAAACATGCGGAATATGCAGCTCGCATTCCACGGTCGTGTTTTGCAGGTACTCGGCGGCATATTGCCCCAGGTAAGCCGCCAGGTGTTCCAGGGTGTCGTTATGCGGATTCACGGCCCAGACGATTTCATCCAGCGATTGCAGCAGGTCGCGCGACGTGCTGGCGATGGAATCGAGTTTGTGCGCGACAGCCTCCTGCCCTTGCAGCTCGCCTTTGGCCCGCTCGCTCATGAAGGAAATCTTGGTGAGCTTGGAACCGATCTCATCGTGCATGTCCTGGGCAATGCGCATGCGTTCCTGCTCCATCGCCCGCTGCGCCGCCAGGACCGCAAGCCGGTGCCGCAGGCGGCGATGCGAGACCAGACGGGCCGTCCCCGCGACCAGAACGATCCCGGCGATACCGTAGGTCGTCAGCGCCCATTCGGTGCGCCACAACGGCGTGGGCACTCGGAAGCTGAAAGTGGCGGCGTTTTCATACCAGGTATCCGAGTTGCCCGCTTGCACGCGAAAGGTGTAACGGCCGTAGGGCAGTCTGCCATAATGCACGCTCCGCTCCTTCCCGTCATTCACCCAGTCCGCATCCAGTCCGTCCAGGCGATGCCGGAAGCAAACCTTTTCCGGAGCGGAAAAACTCAGCGCCGTGAATTGAATGTCCAGCGTGCGCAGGTCCGACGGCAGCCTGGCCAGGGCAGGAGCGTGATTGGTGACAACCGGCGCGGCTTTCGGGTTGTAGCCTGCCAACGTCCCGCCGTTAACCCTGATAGTCTCAATCACCACCGGAAGTGAAGTGGCGCCGATCAGGGGACGCTCCGGATCCAGGGTGACGACGCCGCTGTCCATGCCGAACCAAAGCTTGCCGTCGCGTGACTTCAGGGCGCGCGGCCAGCCGCAGGCCGACCCGATACTCGCCCCGGCATCGGCCTCGTAAACCAACTGAGGACGGATTAACGACTGGCTGGAGAGCGACGTTTCGAGGCTTTGCTGCAGGATATGATAGATCGACTGGCCGGTGCTGACCCATAGATCCCCCTCTTCGCCGGTCAGCACGCCGTAGATCGAACTGTCGGACAAGCCAAGGTTCAAGTCCCACTTCACAACCGCCCCGGCCACGAAGCAGGCCAGGCGCCCGCCTTCGGCCCCAATCCAGATTCTCCCCTCGGCATCGGCGTGCATTGCGCGGATAGCTCTCCTGCCCATCGCCACCGGTTCAACCACGGACACGAACTTGCCGCCTTCGCCGCGGAAAACCCCGCCATCCTGCAAGCCGAGCCAAATCCCGCCGTCCCGGGTCAACAGGATTGCCGTGATCGGCTGGTTGCGGAGGCCTGAGCGTGACCCGAAAGTATCAATCTTGCCGCCCATCACGCGAATCAGGCCCCCTGAGAGCGTTCCCGCCCATACCGTGCCCGAGTCGTCCAGGGCCACTGAGAGTATCGTATTGTCGGACAACCCGTCGGCGGTGCCGTAATGCACCGTCTGCTGATTGTTCACCCGGTAAAGCCCCAGTCCGGGCGAGCCGATCCAGAGTGTCGCATCCGGCGCAATGCAGATGGACGACACCAGGTTTTGCCGATCGGACGCGGTTTCGCCGGTGAACGCATCGAAGCGCTCAGCCGTGCCGACATGCAGACCGCCTGGATTGAAGCCAACCCATGCCCGGCCATCCGGGGCCAGGGCAATGCAAGCCGGCGACCCATTGGGCAGACCGGTGCGGGCGTCGAGCACCTGGACATTTAACGGCTGCAGCCGGATCAGCCCGCTATCGCAGGTGCCCAGCCAGAGATTGCCTTCGCGGTCCTCGCACAAGGCGCGCACTTCGCTGCTCAGTTCGCCGCCGCGCAATGTGACCGGAAAGAATTTGTCGTCCGCGAAGCAGTAAAGGCCCTTGCCGCTGGTCCCAATCCACAATTGCCCGTGCCGGCCTTCGCACAAGCTCCAGATGCGCGTCGATGAGGTGGTGTCACCGGTGCCAAAGTGATTCAGATGCTTGCCACCCGCCAGATTCACCAGGTACGTGTCCCCGAAAGCCCATAAGTTCCCGCTCCGATCCTCATAAACTCCAAGCGATTCCGGGTTGCGGCCCGGGTTGTCGGTTTGAAAGGGAAACGGAATGATGCGGCCATTCTTAAACTGGCAGACGCCCCCGCGCGTGCTGATCCAAACGGTGCCGGATCGCGCCACATTTACGCTGGACACGTAATCGTTCAGCAGGCCGTCCTTGAGGGTGTAGCGGGTCAGCTTTCGGCCGCTAAGGCAGCAGACGCCCGAAGGAGTGCCACACCAGAGATTGCCATGCGCATCGCTGGCGATCCCGTTGATCGTCTCGTTCGGAGCGATTCCGTCAATCAAAAAACGCCTGACCGCACCCTCGAAATAATACAAAAGACCGTTTTCCTGGGTGCCGATCCAGAGCCGTCCTGTGGCATCCTCGCACAGCGTCGTCACCCGGATTTCCGCGTCCGATCTTCCGGGCCGGAACGCGACCGGCACGAATCTCACGCCATCGAACCGCGCCAACCCGGCTGACGTGCCGATCCAAAGATAGCCGTCCTGGGTCTGCAGCACGGCGGTAACCGAATTGTCGGGTAATCCCTGCTGTTTGCCCCACACCCGCATGGTCAAGTCCTGCGGCAAGAAGCCGGCGCCGTCTCCCTTGAGGCCCGCCGGCAACCCCGCCAGCACGCCAAGAAGGAGGCTGAAGCATTTCCAACGCATTCTTTGCACAGTCAGGCCGCGGCTCGGAGCCGACGCAGCTATCCTGCCCTGAACCGGGCCACGACATCAAGCGCCAAGCGCAGCTAAGAACCGGCCCGGGAGCCGCTCCCGTTCCTCTTCAGTTGGCGCTCGCGCTGGAAAGCGAGGTGGATTCAGCCTTCAAGCCCGCCTGCGCGGATTCCGAAACGACGCCGCGTTCCGGCTGCGGCTCTACCTCAACAAAACCTAGATCCACATATTGTCCGCCGAACGTCTGGTGGCAATGAATCGCGATCACGTTTTTCCCTTCCTTGAGCGCGGCTATCCCTGCCGGCATCAACGGGAATACGTCGTAGGCGGTCACGAAGCCGGCCGCCTTCAGCGCCAGCACGCCGTTGATATAGACCTCAACATCCTCGTCGTGATGCAGCCATGCCTGCAGATGGCTCAGGCGGCCGGCTGGCAGATTGATTTCCCGCCGCAGCCAGATGTCCGCGTTGTTCCAGACCGTGCCAATGATGGCGCCGGGGGTGCCGGCCGTGCCAAAACCGCTGAGTCCCCGCTTCCACGCGGAAGCGTCAAAGTCCGCCGCCATCCAATCCGTTACCGGCGCGGCAATCGTGTAACTCCACATCGCCGGCTGCTTGTCGGCGGCGGGAACGACCACCGTGATTTTCGGTGGCGGGGGCAGGCCCGCCCAGCCGCTGGCTTTTACTTTGTCGCCCGCCGACCACTTCTGCCAGACGTCGCGGTCGGTCAGCATTTTGATGAAAAAGCCGCCGACCACCGGACGCGCGTGCATTCCGCCGCTGTTCGCATGGTCGGTCTCGTAGGAATCGGCAATCGGATCGCGCGCGGTGGTTTGATTGAGGTAATCGTAGGCCGGCGATATGATGGCTTCAAAATCCGCCTGATTGTCCGCGAGCGTGGCGCTCCAGAACGACCAGTCCGTCTTCGTCAAATGCGTCCGGGAATCCAGCGGCACGCCGTAGCGCTGCACGACCCTCTTGTAATGGGCGACTTCCATCCGCGCCACCGAGGGCGGGAAAACATTCAGGCCCAGAATCCGGTCCCAGACGAGGTTGTATTTCTGGCTCCAGGTGCCGGGCTTGTCGAACGCCAGACGAAAATGATCGCCGTCGGCGGCCGCGGTCACCCAGTGCGCCGCATCGGCTTTGGCGAGCTGCGCGTATTTCTTGGCGCTCACGGTCTCGCCGCGCATTTTGCAAAGGTCGCCGTAGGCTGCCAGCCCGAGAATCGCCTTCACGGACAGGTTGGCGTTGTGTGCGAGATGGCCCATGAAATCGTCCGTGCACAGCTGTTCCTCCGGATCCAGGCCGTAGTTTTCCAGATACTTCGCCCACTGGGTCAACTGCGGCCACCACGGCGTCACGAAATCCGCGTTGCCCTCGGCCTGCGCGACGGCGTCGCACAAGATCAGCATGTTGCCGCTTTCCTCAACCGGCATGCCTTCGCCACCGTCGTCGGTGCCGTGCGCGTTGGGATAGGTTCCCAGGTCATGCGGTGCATTGGGAAATTTCCAATGGCTCGACGCGGCGTAGGAAAGAATCGGAACCAGCGTCGCCTTGGCCAAAGTCGGGCTGAAGAACACCCAGATTGGGTCCATCGGGAAAAGAACGTCCACCGTCGCGATGTCCCCATTGCTGGTGTTTTCCTTCGTGAAGAAGAGCGGCTGCCCGTTCGCATCCGCCGCGAGGCCGCACGCCGCGATACACTCGCGATACGCCAGCGCGCACACCTGGGCGTAACGCTCGCCCCCCACCTTATTCATGTCCATCATCAGTTTCAGGTCAAAATCCTTGCAGCGCGCGAGCAGCGACGGATAGTCTTTCGCCGCCGTCACTAGCAGCTGCGCCGGCTCCATGCCGTTGCGCCGCCAATACGGCCGCAGATCCCGCCCGAAATACTTGATCGCATAGATTTCATCGTACGCCACGATGGCCTGCCGTTGCACGGTTTTCGCGCCGACCGAGCCGAGGTCGAAGACAAAGGCCAGCACGGGCTGACCGTCCTTCGCCGCGCGCGGCATTTGCGAATCATCCTTCGCCGGCAGGCTGCCGGATTGCACAAAGCTGTTGATCAGAATCGTGTTCGCCCCGATGGCGGAGGAAGACTGCCCGGTCAAAGCCGCCGCGTATACGTAACCCCAGTTGATGCGATGATCGTCGCCGGAGGAACCAAGCACCGGCTGCTCCGCCGTCCCTGCGCGCAAGGTGGTCAAATCGCCAGCCACGGCCCGCGACCACACAACCGGTTCGCTGGTCTCGTTGACCGCGATTTCCGAAGCGGTGCTGTCATACAGTGAAACCTGATGAATCGCGCCATCCACGGCGCGCACTTCCCAAGTGAGATAGCTCAACGGGCGGGAAAAGACGTCCAGGTCGTGCGGCAGCGCCGCCGTCATAAAGCTCAAGGTGACGTGAACGCCCGCCCCTTCGAATTCGTAGATGCTGCGCGTGGGCAGCACCTGTAACGATACCTGTCTGAACGCCGGGACATCCTCCGGTTTCGTCCCCATCAACCGATAGGCATAGCCGTCAATACGGATCAGGCTCGCCAGCGCGTGTTCGCGATGCGTCCAGTGCTGGGTGTTTCGATCCGTCAGATGGTCGGCCTCCGACCAGATGCTGAAGTACGGATCGCACGCAACCAACGGCACCGCGGGAGGCCGCAGGGTTTCCCCTGACGCGTTCGTTGTGCCACTTGACACCAGGAGCGCGCAAACGAGCGCCGCCCTGTTCAAAAACTTACCTGTTCTGCTCATCTCAGTTTCCCCTCATCGATGCCAACTGCGCCGGTCAGCCCCTGCGGCGAGACTGGACTTCGTGTTCATCCACAAATCCTACATCAATTCACAGAACTGTCTGTGGCATGAAGTGGCCACAGGGAGAGCCTCTTCGTTTCATGAAGGAACGGGAGGACGGCTCATGGGGCCGACAAACGGTAGAATTGTTGCGGCCAGTTGGCGGCGGACGTGTCCATGAGTTCATATTGGCCGGGCGGCGATTCAGTCGCCGGACCGAGGTTAACCCAATTCACCAGGTTGGTCGTGGACCACACGCTGTAAGTCGCGTTGGGCGCCCCGGTGAAATCCAAGTTGAAACTGCCCGCGCCGCCCGGATTCCACGCGTAGCCGGTGAATTGCGGCGCGGATGGTAACCCGATGCTGACGGTCACCTGTGCCACACCCGAGTTGTAAAACCCGTCGTTCACCCTAAAATTGAAGGCGTCATACGGATTTCCCATCGCGCCTGGAGCCGGGGCGAAAATGACCTGTCCGCCCGGATCGCTCACCAGCGTGTTGGGCGTGTTGATCGGCAGTCCACGCACGCCAGCGGCGTATTGATACAGCGTCCCGGCAATCGGCAACGACTGGACGTAAAAACTCAATGGATTGCCGTCAGGGCTCACGGCGGAAAGCGCGAACGCGAGGTCATGGCTCACATAGCCCGAAATCATTTCATTGCTCGCCAGCGGCGCCTGGTTGCCGATGGCCAGCCCGAAAGTCGTTCCGGCGGCGATGGCGGCTACGTTGGTCAAAGTGGCCGGCACATTGGTCTGCCCACCGCTGTTGCTGCCCCAGCCGGCGACCGTGCCGTTGACTTGCAGCGCCAGACTGAACGAGCTTTCGGTTCCGCTCGCGACGGACAGCACATTGGTCACGCTGGCCGGCACCGTCCCCTGCCCGCTCGAATTGTTACCCCAGACCACTACCGTTCCCGCCGCCCCCCCCACGCCGTAGGTGCCGGCCAACCCTTCGTTCACGGCTACGATTTCAAGGGGCGTCAGCGCGCGGTTGTAGAGTTGAATTTCCCCGATGTCGCCGTTGTAGAAATAAGTGCTGGCCGTCATCGCGCCGATCTGGAAAGCGCAGTCCAGGCGCGCATCCGCGCACAGCGCCTTTTGCGACGCCACCAAGGTTCCGTCCACATAGAGGCTGACCACATCCCCCGCGCGCACATACATGCCGATGTGCGGATTGCCGTCCGTCACCGCTCCCCCGTAGAGGCTCAAATCCGCGCTGCAGCCATTCGCCGCCGATCCCAGCCCTGCGCCGAGTTCATTGCCGTTGATGCAAAATGCCCAGTCGTCCACCACCCCGGGCTGTTCCGCGCCCAGCAAACCCGTGTTCAGAAAAAATGAAGAGGAACTGCTTCCTGCCGAGGTTGTCCGGAACACGACCACCAGGCTGAAACTGCCCGCGCCGGAAATCGGGCTGTCCGCCGCCGCCACCGTCAAATGCTGGCTGGCTGCGCTGGCAAAACGCAGTGTATTGTGGCCGTTCAGCACGTTCGTGTATAACTCCGGCCGATTGCCGGCGACGGTCTGGGCCGCGTTTTTTCCGCCGACGGTATCCGTCCAAGTGCCGACCGGGGACCCGCTGTTGCCGGAAAGGCTGTCCGCCACCCAGCGGTTCATCAGCGCGCCGGCGATTCCGCCCAGCCCATAAGTATTGGCCAAAGTCCGGTTCAGTCCCGCCATTTCCCCGGCATTCAGCGCCTGGGTGTAGAGCTGGATTTCCGCGATGTCGCCCGTGAAGTAATACGGCGCGGTCGTCATCGCCCCGATCTCGAACGGACAAGAAACCCGCGCGCCGGTGCACAGCGCGGTCTGTTCCCCAACGATGACCCCGTCCACATACAGGCGGATGGTGTTGCCCGAACGGACATACGCGCCGATGTGCGGGTTGCCGTCGGTCACCGTCCCGCCGTAGAGGCTCACGTCGGCGTTGCAACCGCTGCTGCCCGCACCCAGTCCCGCGCCAAGTTGACTGCCGTTGATGACGAACGACCAGTCGGCGGCGATATCTGGCACATCGGCACCCAGCAGTCCGGTGTTCTCATAAAAGGACGGCGAGCTATTTCCGGGCGTGGCCGTGCGGAAAACCACCACCATTGTAAAATCCCCGGCCCCGGAAATCGGGCTGTCCGTCGACGCCACCGTCAAATACTGCTCGGCCGTGCCGCTAAAGCGCACCGTGCTGTGGCCGTTGAGCACGTTGGTGAACAACTGCGGCTGCCTGGCGCCTACGGACTGGGCCGCACCTTTTCCGCCGACGCTGTCAGCCCAATTGCCGACCGCCGAACCGCTGCTCCCGGAAAGGCTGTCCGCTGCCCAGCGGTTGACCGGAACCGGATTGGCCGACAAACTGCCATTCCCCCTGAGCGCGATGCTGTGGTATTCCCCGGCGGCGATGGCCGCCACATCGCTCAAACCCGCCGGCACATTGGTCTGCTGATACCCATTGTAGCCCCAGGCCGTCACCGTGCCGTTGGCTTGCAGGGCCAGGCTGTGGGCGTAGCCTGCCGCCACGCCCACCACGTTGCTCAAGCCCGCCGGCACATTGGTCTGTTGATACGAATTGTAGCCCCACGCCGTCACTGTGTTGTTCGCGCTGAGCGCCAGATTGTGATAACCGCCCGCCGCGATCGCGATGACGTTCGTCAATCCCGCCGGCACATTGGTCTGGCCGTAGCTGTCGCCGCCCCAGGCCACCACTGTGCCGTTCGCCAGCAAAGCCAGGCTGTGTTGAATGCCCGCCGACACGTCCACGACATTGCTCAATCCGGCGGGCACGTTGGTTTGCCCATAGACATCGCTGCCCCAAGCAACGACCGTGCCGTCGTTCCTTAAGCCCAGCGCATGATTCGCGCCGCTGGCCAGGCGAACCACATTCGTCACTCCCGCCGGCAAATTCGTCACGCCATATGCGGCGCTGCCCCAAGCCTCCAACCGCCCACCCGTAGTGAACTGGCTGTCCGCGCCCCACGCCATGCCCAGCACATTGCTCGCCGCCACGCGATAGTGGTAAATCTGCCCCGCCAGCAGCCCGGCAATCCCCGCGCTCACCTGACCAACGGTGTTGCCCAAATTCGTCATCGCGCTTTTTGAACCGTAATTGCTGTTCGTTCCCCATTCCAGCCAGGCCGCCGTGTTCGCGGCGTTGCCCGCCACGGTCCCACGGATCGTGGCGCTGTTGGCGGTGATGCTGATGGGCGGTTGCGTCACCGCCGACGGCGAACCGCTGGCCTGCTGCGCAAGGAGAAACAAATGATCCGGGCGCACGAACTGAAATTCATTCGTGTTAAAAGTATTGGCGATGTTGCGGAGATCCGACGGCCCTAAATTCCAGGTGTCCGCCTGCGCCACAACGAAAATCGGCGCGGTGCCGTTCCAACCGCTGGCGGCGTTGGTGATGGCGGAAATCATCGCGTTGGTGGTGCTGGCGTAAGTCGGAGTCAGGCCGATCGTGCGCAAGCCCAGGTTCACCGCGTTGTAAGTTCCGCTCTGATCCAGCAGGCCCAGCAGCGTGGGACAATTCGTGGCGAACGCCTGGGCGATGCCGCTGTCCACCTCATCCCAGACCGTGATGGCGCGCAGGCCGCTGTGCTGCAGATACGCGTCGGACATGCTGGCGAAGGCGGTCAGGTTGGCGACGTTCCACAGTTCCAGATGCGCGTAGCCCGCCCCCGACGGCCCGGCAATGAGGCAATCATTGGCGGATGCCGTGCTCCAGTAATAACTGAACATCGCGGGATCCAGCGCCGACACGAGCGGGTCGCTCGTCCAGCCGATGGGAACAGTGCCGCGCGCGGAATTCTCCCAGTCCATTTTCATCACGTGCTCCATGTATTGCGCGTTGTCCCCATCGCTCAGAATCAGGGCGACATAGACCTTGTTCTGAAGCGGCGGCGGCGGCGGGATGGCGGGAACATTGATGGTGCGGGCCACGCCGCTGAAAACCGAGCCGTTGCGGTAAAAATCGCTGGCCACCACCGGAATTCCGTAATTCGCGATCCATGTCAGGCCGTTGGCTTCGCTCGGCCACCAGCCGATATAAACGCCGTTGGCCGGCGTCACGTTGGAGATGAACTGGCCCAGCAGGACGGCGTCCAGCGCGTTGCCCGGATCCAGCCAGACCGTTGCGGATTTCACCGCCACCAGGTAATCGCGCAGATTGCCGTCCAGATTGGTTTCCATCCCCGCGAAAACGCGGTGCGTGCAGAGCGGCCAGTAGTTCGTGTAGAGATAGCCGTAAACCTGGTATTTGTTCCCAAACCGTCCCCGCAGATCGTCCGCCACCGGCAGGTTGTAGGGCGCGTTGGTCAAAGTCGCCAGCAGGCTCGGATCGCAGATGAGTTCGTTGTTCACCCCGGCCATTGTGGTCGCCAGGTTCAACGTGTCCGGCTGGGTCGGGTCAGTCACCACCAGGCCGGACACATAGCTCCGATACTTCAGAATGCAGTTGAATCCGTTCGTCACGTTGTAGGCCAGATTGTGCAGGTTGAGCCAAGTGAATTCTCCTTCCCCGTCCACGCTGCTCGCACAGGCGACCTGCGGCTGGGTGCGGTTGACAATGCCTTCGAGCGAGGCAAACAAATCAATCTCCGGATTGCTGGCGGAGCTGACATCAATGCAATCCAAAACCGGCGCCGGCGTCGAAAAGGTCGGGAACAACTGATTGGGCGGCCAATTCAGCCCCGTCGCGTGCGCGGGATTCAGCCCGGTGAACAGCAGAAAAAACAGAATTTGCGAACCGCGCCCAACCATCGTGGCGACTTTCGGTAGCAAGCCGCACTTGTCAAATATTCTGGAATGCCAGCGCTCTGCCGAGACGCTGCTACGTCGCAACTGGCATCTACTGTTCAAGCTGGCTGTAACTGGCCGGCACCGTCCACGTGCTTTCCAGGTGTGGCTGGTTGTCATTGTTCCATCGGCACCGCCAAAGATTGTTGTTGGGGTCAATGACATCGCTGCGTCTCGGATTCTCCACATGGCCATCGGCAAAAAGGATATCCGTGTGGTAGTTATGCCGGTTGCAGGGCACTTGTGGGTGCCACAGGGGATCCTGTGTTTGAGTCCAATCAGTCGGCGGAGTGGTGTTGGCGCTAAATTGAATTTGGCCGGCCGGCGTATCCGACCGCACATCGGCAACCGCGATCATGTCCGACGGATGAAGCACCGTTGACTCTTTTACCAGGTTGCCGCCTACATCTGCGCCCATGCCCAGACAAACAGGCGAGTTCCTGCTCAGGCCCCAATCATTGTAACCCAGCGAAAAACGGGTTCCCATACTGTTGGGTCCTCCTGTGAGAATGGCGTAATAATCAATTTTACCATTTACAATCACGAGATTCCCCGATGGGCCGGAGAGCGTTTTGTTCAGATTCGTATCCCACGCGCTTTGGAGCAGCGCCGCCGGACAAAAAAACGCATTGCGATTATTTCCCATATAAGCCAACAGCCATCGCTGCCACACATAATAGTTATCCACCGGATCCAGACAATTTGGATAATACCCGGAATAGTCTGCCGGATACATGGTCAGCGCGAGACCGATTTGCCGCATATTGTTGATGCAGGCGGTCTGTTTGGACTTTTGTCTGGCTCGGCTTAGGGCCGGCAGCAGCATGGCGGCCAGGATGGCGATGATCGCAATGACCACCAGCAGTTCAATCAGCGTAAACCCGCGGTCGTGCTTCGGTCTGGCTGGGATGCGCCCGAATCGGGTTGGCATGCCATTGGCTCTGGGTGTGAGGGTGCTCATGCTTTCGCAGTAAATGACGGTTCGCAGCACAGTTCAAGAATAGCCGACGCCGCTCTTGGCGTCATGTGGCATGAAATGGCCACAGCGGGTCAGGTCGTGGTCTAAAGGAAAGGGCGCCGTTGCGCGGCGCCCCTTCCCTGTTACACTGCAAGGCCGCTTAAGGCATTCGGAGCCGGAAGAACCGCCGGAGTTCCGAAGTGTTCACCGGAATCGCGTTCGAGATCCCTCCCGAGGCATTCAGGGTGCCTTGCGAGTTGGTCACCCAAGCCGACACCGGGGCGCTGATATTCGTGCTGGTCAACAGCGTGTAGCCGGCCGAAGGCGCCCCGAAGGTCCCGGTCAGAATCAGGTTGCCGCCCGAAAGCGTGGCTCCGCTGAAGCCTGTCGCGCTACCGGTACTGGTGATGGTCAACTGGCCCGTGGCCGGATTGAAGGTGCCCGAACCGGCTGGCAGGATCGTCACCGAGCTGAAGTTCCCGCTCCCGGCGGATGCGGCATGGAACAAGGTGTATTGTTGGCCAACCGTCAGCGGGCTGCTGCTGTTGTTGGTCACCACCAGGGCCCCGCCATACTGCACGCTGGTTAGGCCGCTGATCTCGTCGCTGCTGGAAGGCGTGATGGTCATGGTCGTGGTGCTCCCAGCCGACAGCGTCAGGGTGCTGTTCAGGTTGTAGGCCTCGATCGTGCCCGTATCGCCCGCTAGCGTGGCGCCCGAGTTCACCGTCACAGGGCCGGCAATGACGCCGCCCGGTCCCAACATCAGCGTTCCGGCGCTCACCACCGTGCTGCCGGTGTAGGTGTTCAACCCGTCCAGACGGAGCGTGCCGGTCCCGAGCTTGGTCAGGCCGCCGCCGCCGCCGCCGTTGACCAGAGGCGCCAAAACCTCGATGAAGAAGCCGTTATCGTCGATGATCGCACCGCCGGATTGAATTACCGCGTTGACATACGGCTGGATGAAATACGATGAGCCGACGTAGGCGCGCAAAGTGCCGCCGTTGAAGTTAAAGGCGTTGGGGTTGTCCAACGGCGAGGAGAAGTTATTCTGGAAGCCCCAGCCGTTGTTGATATAAGCAGCCACCAGCGTGCCGCCCGCGTTCAGGTTCACGGTGCCGTTCGCAGCCTGGCTGAAGCGTGACAGGTAGAGGGTCCCGGTAACGGTCAATTTGCCGCCACCGTTCGTCACGAAGTTCAAAGTCCCGGTGCCTTGACCCGCAACGTTCATGTCGGCATTCACGGTCACGGTGCCGCCGGGCTGGCTGGCGCTGCCGATGTTCACATTGCCTGTGGTATTGCCGTCATAATTGGCAAGCAGGAGGTAACTTTCGGTGATGCTGGCGGAGCCGCTGACGTTCAGCGTGCTCGTGCCCGTGCCGCCGACACCAACGTGCACTTCGCCCACTACGGCCGTGCCGCCGGACATATTCCAAGTGCCGGAGGTGGGTTCGCCGCTGGAACCTTCACCCAGCCAGACTTCGCTGGCCGTGTTGGTGATGGCGCCGCCCGTCTGATTCAACGTGCCGGTTCCCGCAACACCACCGATGCCACCCGAGGTGCCGATGTCAATATTGCCGCCGCCGCCACCCCAGTCATAGAGAACACCGGTTCCCGACAGGTTCAACGTTCCTACGCCCCCTGCCCGGCCAACGGCCAGCCAGTTATAAACATTGAGGGTGCCGTTGCTGAGGTTGTAAATGCCGGTGCCACTGGCGCCCGCGTTATTGTTGGTCTGACCAATAAAGGTCTGGCCGCTCACATAAACTGAACCACCAGACTGATTGACCACACCGGTGCAGGAGACGCTGCCAAGACCGCTGTCGCCAATATCCAATCCGCCCGCAATGTTCACCGTGGCACTGTTTGTAAAGTCAACCGTCGCCGACGTGAACAGCGGAGCCGAATAGAAATTTCCATTGGGACCGCAAACCACCAGGTTTCCGGCGATGTTGTTGGTGCCCGATCCGGCAAACGCCACGGTTCCTTCCGCCACGCTGTATCCCAAGGTGTCAGCCAGGGCGTTGATCCCGACCGTCGCATAGGTTAGTTGCGCCGGACCGGATTTCACAAATCCGCTGCCCGGGAAATCAGCAACCTGCCCGCTCAAGGCCACGCTGTCGACCGTGTCGAGGTCAACCGTGCCGTTGGTGTTTTCAGCGGTGTAACCGCGGTTGATTGAAACCGCCGGACCCGAGTAGCTCAACGTCCCGCCGCCCATCATCAGGTTAGTGGGATTGGCCGACGAAGCGCCGATGGCGCTGGGCGTGCCGCCGTTGGCCAGGCTGGTGATGTTCAACGTGCCGCCGCCGACCAGCACCGGGCCTGTGAAGGTGTTGCCGCCCGTGTTTGCCAGGGTGACGCTGTTGGCGCCGTTGACGTTCAAGCCGGTGTTGCCATTGATGCTGCCGGCGCCCGTGATGGTATAGGGCAGCGCATTGTTATTGAAATTAATGGAGCCGGGGCTCACCGCAACGGTCAGATTGACCGTCGTGGTTCCTGTGGCGTTGTCGTCGAACACAACCGGCTTGCCATTCGAATAGGCCGTGGGAACCAGGGTGATCAGATCAAACCAGTCCTGGTTGGAGCCCAAATCCCAGTCGCCCGTCACATTGCCATTCCAACGCGGCTCTCCGGAGCTGGTCACGACCAACTCCAGCGTGTTGCCTGCCGTCGCCAAAGTTGCCGCGACTCCCGGAGGCAGGGCGCCCAGCACAAACGTGTGCGATCCCGCTACACTGCCATACTGAATCAACGGAATGGTCGCGATTGAGAGCGCCGACGCCGCCACATTGATCGTGATCGTTCCGTTTGCCGTGAACGCGCCCGCAACCAGCAGCGGAGCGCTTGTCGGTGTGCCATAGCTGCCGAGATCAAAATTCAAAGAGCTTCCCGTCGCGCCGCCCACCGTCAGGCTGGCCGCCGAGAGCTGGCCGTTTGCCGAGGCCAGAATCGTTTCAAAGCTAGCTGCGTTTGCCACAACAATGGGGCCGCCGCCGCTGGAAGCGGTGGTGGTCGTCAAAGTCCCCGCGCTGACCGTCGTGGTGCCGGCGTAGCTGTTGGCGCCAGTCAGCGCCAGGACGCCCGTGCCGATCTTGGTCAGGCTGCCGCCCCCGTTGTCCTGCAACGCTTGCGGGATGGTGATGTTGTAGCCTTGCGAATCAATGGTCACGTCGCCCCCAAGGAACGCTTGAAACACGTTGTTGATAAACACGATGTTGTTGCCGTTCGCCTGCAGCGTCCCACCGTTCAGGTTCAAGGTGGAGACGGAAGTAGTGGGTGTCGGGGAACTGATGCTGTTGACCTTCAGCAGACCGCCGTTGAGGTTCATGGTGGACACGACTTGGCCGTTCACAGACATCACCAGGTTCAGCAGATTTGCCGTGCCGGAGTTCAGATTCCAGGTGGCCTGGTAAACTTCGCCCAGCCAGAAATCGCTGGTGGCTTCCGTGACCGTGCCGCCGTTCTGGTTCAGCACACCCGCGCCGGTGGCAGGTCCGCCCCCCGCGCCGATATCAAAGTGGGAGCCGCCGTCGCTGTGCGTGATGGACGCGTTGCCGGAAATATCCATTTCGCCGTAACCGCCGCGACCTACGCACAGCCAGCTATACACATTCACCACGGCCGACCCGCTGAGAATATTGGTTCCCATGCCGCCGCCGCCGCCGGCGCTTTGGGGAACCAGGTAGGCATTGTAAGCATTGATGGTGCCGCCGCTCTGCGCCAGCGCGCCGATGCCGCCGCCGCCAATGAGAAAACTGCCGCCGCCAGTGAAGTTGATCGTCCCGCCGGTCATCGTGCCGTAGCCCACGCCGCCGTTTCGCCCAAACACGAACCAGTTGTTCGCGTTGAATATGCCGCCGTTCATGAAGAAATAGCCGGTGCCGGAACCCGAGCCGCCCTGCTCGCCAAACCACGTTTCGTTGTTGATGTTGTTGATGGTCCCGCCGTTCAGAACCAACGTGCCCGAACCCGGCCCAAAATCTCCCTGGCCCGCGACGATGCCGGGGTTGCCATTGTAGCCGGTGTTGTATACGCCGCCGTCCACCTCCAGGTATCCGTAGCCATTCTCACCCAACTGCGTTCGCCCGGCGACATTCACAACGCCGTTGCTCAGCGTGTAGTAGCCCTGGCTTCCCGAACCAATCCCCATGCGCAGCCAGTTGCCATTGTTCGGATAACCCGTGTCGTTCGTGGATCCCGTTTGCAGATAGGCGCCGGAAGTGCCGCCGTTGTTGCCCGCCAGCGTGTCGCCGTGAAACCAGGTTGGATCTCCGGGTTCGATCAGAACCACGTTGTTGGAGCCGCTGTCGTCGGAGCAATTGGGATTGCCGCTGTTATAAGCTCCATTCCAGGACGCCGCGTTGTTGTAGTCGCTGGCGCCGCCCTGCCAATACGATTGTGCCAGGCCGTTCGCTGCGGGCAGTATTAGCCCGGCTGCCAAAGCCAACATTTTGAACTGGAAATGACGACGCCGGATTGAGGGGTCTGATTTCATTAGTGTTTTCATTTGTTTGGGGGCTGATTAGTTTTCCAATCTCAAACAGATCGTTTGGTCAAGAGTGTGCCAACGGATCTTTCAGTGACATATGGAACATGATATGACTATAGGGTTCCCTCCCCAAAACTGTCATGTGGCATGAAGTGGCCACAGCGCAGCCGCCGGCTGCGCCTCCTATTCGCTCCTGCTTTTCCGCAACGTTTCCAGCTCTGACGCCACTCGGGCCACCACCGGTTTCCAGTTCTCCTTCTCCGTCTGCCGAAAGAGCCGCATGTTGGGGTACCAGGGGGTTTGCTCCCCCTCCAGGCCCCATCGCCAGTCCGGGCTGAAGGGCAAGAGCGTCCATACCGCCTTGCCCAGCGCTCCAGCCAGGTGCGCGACCGACGTGTCCACGCTGACAATCACGTCCATCTGCCTCACAAAGCACGCCGTCTCGTAGTAGTCCGTCAACCGCTCCTCCAAATTCAGCACATTGCCCAGGCTGTCCAGAAACTCGCGGTCGCACTCGGGTACCGGCGTCTGCAGCGCATAAAAGGTGATGTGGGGCAGTTGGAACAGCTCCGACAGGTCCTTCAGCTTCATCGAGCGCAGGCTATCCAGCAGGTGTTTCACGTTTCCCGCCCACGTAATCCCCACCTTAAGGTCCCGGCCCGCCGGCAACTCGTTCTCTTGCGGCGCGCGCAGGTAGGGCGTTTCAGCCGGAATGACCGGGCAGCTTCTCTCCAGAACCGCCGGCAGGCTCATCATCAGCAAATGGTAATCGAAAGGCCCCGGCGCTGTCTCCGTCGAGATTACCTCGTCGGCTAGTTGCGACGTGGCAAACAGCTTCACCTGCGGCGGCCGGCATTCCAGGATAATCTTCCCCGCCCCGGATTGTGCCCGGGCTTTTCCAACGTACCGCGCGAATTGGATTCCATCCCCCAAACCCTGCTCGGCCCGCAAGAGCAATGTCTTGCCCTCGATTCGTTCCCCTCTCCATTTGGGCTCCTTGTAGCGGGCGTCTTTCAGGGCCAATTTGCGGAACTCGCTTCCCCTCCAGCCCTCCGCCCAACGCCCTTGCAGCAGGTGAATCTGGCTCCGGTTCACCAGCGCCGGAATACAATACGGGCGGAGCTGAAGCGCGCGATCATAGGTCTCCACCGCCCGCGTTAAATCATTGGTCCTTCGGAAGCAATTCCCGAGGTTTATGATGGACGGGATATGCCGGGGATCGATCTCCAGCGCGGCCTTGAAGCAGTTGCCGGCCTCCTCATACCGGTTCAGCCGATAATACGTATTCCCCAGCTCAAAACAGCCAAGGCGGTTTTTGGGTTTCGATCGAATGAATCTCTTGAGGCTCTCGATCGCCCCGTCGTCGTCCCGCAGCTTTTCGCAGGCTACCGCCAGGGCGCGGAAGGCCTCTGGAATGGGGGGGTGGAGGGTGCCGGCTTTCTGGAGCCACGGCCGGGCCTGTGACCACTGTCTCTGCCGCGCGTAGCTCATCCCCATCAGCAAATGCGCGTCGGCGCTCGCGGGAGCCTCTTGCAGGATCTCGCTGGCAATCTGGCGCACGGCCGTAAAATCATGCCTCTGATAGGCGTGCTGGGCCAGCTTCCAAGCTTGCTGCCAAGCCGCCGGCGTCTCGGTCTGCATACCGGCTGCGCAGCGGTTTGCGTGCCAATTCTGGCGCTCTCAGCCCCGGAAGGCCGGTCAAGGCCGGCAGCCCGCCCGTCAGCCCGTCAGCCCGTCAGCCCGGCGCGCCGCGGTTCCTGCACCGAGGATCGGGCTGGGGTTTCACTCAGGTTTGGCGGCGGGAGCCCCATCGTGGATCGGGCCGGGAGCCGGCACATGGCGGCGCAATGTGATCCACCAGGCGGCAAAAAGGACCCCGAACGCGATGCCCGCCGCCACGGGCATGGTCTGCAACAGTCCCTCCGGGGTGTGCCCTCTCGCCAGCAAGGTCAGCCAATAGCCAAGGCCGAGCAGGCCGTACAAGAACGCGTTCTTCCACCAGCGGCTGGCCAGGGACCAGTAGGCCAGCGGCTGGAGCAGCGCCACGAACACTATGGTGACTGCCAGCGGACAGACCATGGCCTGCGCCTCCGCCTGGACTTGGGGCGAAAACCCGCCGGCGAGAATCCTGACCCAAATGCCGCGCAGCGAGATGAGCACGCCGGCCCCCAGCAGAAGCGCCCCCGCATACAATGCCAACAGCTTCAATTGCTCGGCCGCCGCATGGCTCGAGCGCGCCCCGGACCGAGACGTAAACAGGACCGTCAGCAATGGGGCGACCCCAAACCACAGGGCCACCGCCAGCCTTTCCGCGCAACCATAGGCATCGTTTTTGGACCCCGGAAAATACTTCTGGGCGATCAGCAGATCCCCCTGCGTGAAGAGATAGTTGCCGGTAACGACTGCGGCGCAGATGCCCAGATAATACACGAATTCGCGGTCCCACGGCGAGACGGCCTCGCCGCGAGGGCTCATCTCCTCCCGCCAAAACAGCAGAATCAGGTTTGCCGCCAGCGCGGCGGTGGAGGCCAGCACCGCCGTTTCCGGGCAGGGCCATTTCAAGGTGATGAACCAGCCGCAGACAACCCGCAGCAGCATGCCCAGCAGCCCAATGAGTGCCAGCCGCTTGAACCACGCCAGGCCCTGGCACAACGCCGTCGCCAGCGAGGCCCACAAGCTGATCAGCGTGCAAGCCAGCGTCACCAGCATCAGGCTCTGCGTATATCCAAAAAACCGCCTCAACGGCTCGACCGCCACCACCGCCGCCACTGAGCCTACAATGGTAAGCCGAAAGAGTAATCGCCGGCAGCCACCCAGCAGCCCTTGCAGCCGCGCATGATCCCCCACGGCGATGAAGTGGGCGATGAAATGCGTGACGGTAAACGTTGCGATACTCGGGATCAGCCCCAGCAACGGCATCAACCCGTTGAGCGCGCTGTTCGCGTTGCTATATTGCCCCGCCCCGGGCAAATGCCGCGTCATCACGGCATTAAAGCCCATGTTGCCCATCGCTGTAATGAAACTGATCGCGGCGAAAACCACGCCGCTTTGCAGCAGGTTTCCCGTCAAAGGTCTCGTCTTCATTCGAACGGACCTTCCGGTTTTGGAATCGGTCTGGTCACAAAATACAGATCCCTTCCAAAATGCGGGAGACGTCCGAGCGCAACAAGCAGGAAAAAATCCTTCCTTCCCGATCAGCCTCGCGACTGGAGGCTCTTCTTTCCGGCCGGTCGGCCCTTGGCATCTTTCGGGTCCGCTTCCTCCCGCCCGCCCTTGCGCGCCGGCTTTTGGGGAGGGGCGCTCGCCGCCGCCGGTCGCGGTCGCGGCTCCGCCCCGGAGGCGGGGGCTCCGTCCCGCCATTCCCACGCGAGGACGAAGCCGAGACCCAGCAGGCCGAGCGCGGTCACAGCCAGGGTGATGTAAAGCGGCCCAATCGGAGGCTGGAAGTGAAACTGGATAGTGTGCTGGCCCGCATCAAGGTAAACCCCTCGCATGAAACAGTTGCAGCGCAACAGTGTCCCCGGCCTGCCATCGATAAATACCTTCCAGTCCGCGTCGAAGAGGTCGTTCAGCAACAGCATTGCCGGCGCGGGTGCGTCGCTGCGGAGCACGATGTTCTTGGGCGCATAGCTGACAAACTCGACCTGCTCCGCCCCCGGGCGGGTCGTGGACGGAGAAGGAGGCGGCGGCGCGCCGGCCGCCAGAACGGATCGCTCAGGATCGAAAGCCGGCTCGCAAATGCGGTCCAATGAGGCTTGGAAGTTGGTGGGCGTCTCCCACTGGAAATAGAGCCGGGCCCGCGGCAGCGCGCCCGTGAACTCAAACAGCCCATAAGGTCCGTCAGGCGCCAGCTCCGCGGTCATCTGCTGGAGGTTGGCAGCCCGATACAATCCCATCTTGGGCACAATGCGGAACCGCTCGACCAGACGCACCCGGCGCTGGATCGGATCGATCTGATCGTTCATTGTCTGCTCGTAATCCGCGAGCCCCAGCAGGTAGCGGGTATTCGTAAGCTGCCACGAGCGGGTCAGCAACGGTCCAGGATCGGTGTCCGGCCGGTGAAACAATGTCTTCTCGAAGGTGGCAATATCCTGCGGCTTGCGCGGCATGTCGACAATGTCAAGCGTTTGAATGTTGTAATAGGGAAAGACGTGCTGGAACCATTCGTAGCGGCAGAGTTGCTTGAGTGCGCCAAGCCGCGGCGGCGCCGTAAACGGCAGCAGCGTCACGCGATGTTCGTACGGCCGGTCCCGCAAACGCTCGACGATCGGATTGCTGGCATATTTCTCCCCCCAATCCCACTCGACGACATAGAGCTGATTCGCCCGCACCAGGTCCGCCGCGACCAGCAAGCCCAGCAGCACCGCGCCCGTCCTGGCGCGGGTCCCGGCAAAAGCCCCGCTCAGAATCAGCGCCATCAGGCCGCACGCCAGCACGAAGAACAACTCGAACCACCCCACCTGCCGGATGCTGAAGTCCACAATCGCCCGGGCTGCGGATTCCGCGACCTGCACGGTCGGCAAGTAATTCTCCAGGGTCTCGCGCGAGGCGGCATAGGCCGCCCAGCCTGCGAGGCTCAGCAGCAGCACCAAAACGCAAGCTTGCAGCCAGCGCTTCTCGAAAACAGGCGCTTTGCCCCACCAGTTGATGAACCCTGCCCATTTCGACGCGGCGCCGGAGCTGGCTCGCTCCATATAGTTGCGCCACAAGCCGTCCACTCCGTAGGCGAACAGGACCACCAGCGCATAGCTTACAAGATGGAGAAACTTGATCGGGTTGCGAATCGTCGAAAAGTACGGCAGCGCATAAATGAAGCGGTAAAACGGAGCGTTCCGGCCGAAGCCGAGCAGCAAGGAAACCACGCCTATCGCTATCCAAAACCAAATCCAGCGGCGCTGATAGGGGGTGAAGACGGTGCCCTTGCGGCGCAGGGCTTGGGCAGCCGCCCACGCCGCCACCAGCAGCACTGCCACGCCGGCGTAATAGCCGCTGCCGGAGTAACGGGCGAAGCCCTCCGGCGGCCTGCCCTGGCTCCCCCCGGCAACATACCGGTCCCAAGCCGCCGCGCGGCCGATGGTGCCCCAGTAGGCCCCCCCCTGCTTGGTATCATAGCGGTAGCCGAAAAGTCCAGGCACAGCCAGCCCCAGAACTTCCCGCTTGGGAAGGCTCCATTGCGTTGCCCAGTCCCAGCGCTCCGCCCGAGTCTTGGCGTCCTGTTGAGTGCCGACCACGCCGGTAATATTGGTGGCTACCAGCGTGAAGATCGCGTAGGCGGCCAGCAATACGGCCGCGACAATGACCAGCGCCAGCCGGCTGATTCCCACCAGGAGATTGGTTACTCGCGGGCCCTCGGCAATGCAGGCCTGCCAAAGAACATACGCCGCGACATACAGGCTCAGGATCGCCCCGACGTCCGCCCCTTCGCTGACCCCCATGCCCACCGCCAGGCCGGCCAGCAACACCCGCCACCAGCGCCGCGGCGACGAGGTGTCCGTCAGGGCGGCCATGGCCAGAAAGCCCATGCCGAAGGCCACCGCTTGCGCCGCAACCCCCCAGCAGGCGGTCGAAAAAAAATCTGAATTGAACGCCGCCGCCACCCCGCCGATCAGGCAGGCAGGCCGCGCCAGGCCCAGTTGCCGGAAGAAGCACCACGCCCCCACGCCGAGAATCGTCAGCGCGATCGGCACATAGAGCCTCGAAAACAGCAGCGGCTTGAGCAGCCATTGCAGCCCGAAACTGATGTCCGGCTGAGCGGCGCCCTCGCTCGATCCGATGGAATTGAGATCGTTCCACGATCCGGTGAATCGCTCGGGCAAATGGTGGCATTGCGTCGCCAGACGGCCCAGCGGACCGTCGTTGGAGAACAGGGTCTTTCCCGGCAGAAACGTCGCCCAAAACATCACCAGCAGCATCGCCGCCAGCACCAGCAACATCAGTCCAAGACCAGTGCTGCGCTTTTTTACGGATGGCGATTTCACTTCAGCTCGCGTCCACCTTAGGCAAACCGAGACGCCCGAAACGACGCAGCTCTCGCCACCGATTGAGCCGCAGCCGGAGAAAACGCAGCATCCAAAGATCACCGTGGCGTCGCAGCTTCCGCACGCGGCGCCGCTCATCCAGAATATGCCGGCGCATCCGCCAGCAATCCCAAACCGCTTCGAGGTAGGCTCGCCGGATGTGCGACCAGCGCCGCGTCAGCAATCCCATGGCCAGGGCCTCCGCCCCCAATAGCGCTATCTGCAAGGGCACCAGCGCCAGCAGCAGATGCTGGCTGTTCTTCAAAAGCACCAGCAGCGTGTTCCGATTCGCGTAATACCGCTTCGTATCCGATGTCCGGTTCTCCACCATGCGCTCGCAGCCCCGCGGATTGACCGCCGCCGCCCCGCGATGGTGCAGCCTCGCCGAGGGCGCCAGTATCACCTTGGACCCGGACATCCACGCCCGCCAGCAGAAATCGTACTCGTCGCCGTACAGGAAAAACTTCCCGTCGAATCCTCCCAGCGTCCGAAACAGGTCCGCCTGGATGAACACCGCCGGGCCGCACGCCACGAAGATGGCCTGCTCCCTGGACCCGCAGGCTGGCCCGCTCAGCAAACCGAACAGATCGAACCCGGACTCGCCTGCGGATTGCATCGCCCCATCGACATAATCCAGGACGAGCGGGGTGGCGACACCCGCGCCGGACGCCTCCACCTCCGCCACCAGCCGTTCCAGGCACTCCGGCTCCAGCCAGGTATCGTTATTCAGTAAAAAAAGGTAGCGCCCCCGCGCAAACGCCGCAGCCCGGTTGTTTCCCTCCGAATAACCCAGGTTGGCTCCCAATTGGATCGTGCGTCCCTGCGGCCAGTCCTTCAGGAGCCGCGTCGCCAACTGATCGGAGCAGTCCGGCGACGCGTTGTCCGCCACAATGACTTCCATCCGGTCGGCCAGAGTTTGCCGGCGCAACGTGTCCAGGCAGCGCTCCAGCCAGGGAGCCCCGTTGTAATTCAAGATGATGACGCTGATCAGGGGGCCGGCTCCCAGTGAGGGGAGCAGAGAGGGAGCGGTTTCCCCAAGGGGCCTCACGCAACGCCCATCCACCTGCCGGTCCGCCTCCACCAGCACGGTCACCTTCGACGCCGGCTCCACGATGAAGTTGGTCCGCAGCCCCGTCACGGGCGGGCTGGTCTCGGTCCGCAGTCTGCTGACAATGGCGGATAAGAAGTTCACTTGCTCCAATAGGTCAAATCGCGTTCGAGCAGGTCGCTAAGCCGCTCGATTTCGGGAGCGAGCTCGGCTTTGAGTTGCGCCCGCGTTTCCGGCGAGAGCGCCGGGCGCTTCGCCGGGCGGGAATTGAAGCGTTGGACACGCGATTCGGCCCGTTGCAAGGCGGCAAACATCGGACGCGGCAGCCACGATTCCATCGCGATGGCGGTCGCGCGCACCATCGGGTCCTGGAGCACCGCCCGGATCGTCGGATGCCGCACGGTCTTGTTTCCGTTCAGAACCTTCAACTCGCCGTGTCTGCGCGTGGAATCGACCGCTAGAAAATCAAGCGTCGCCCGATACGCGGCCGCGGCGTCGGCGGCAAAGTCGTCGTAGATCACCACCTGCACCCGGTGCCGGCCGAAAACTTCGTAATAGCGTCTAACCTGCTCGGTGTAGCGCGCCGCGTCCCGGTAAACCAGTCCTTGAGGGAAGTACGCCTGGCGGCCAATGCGCCGCCCGGCACGGCGCTCTTTTTCGGCCTCGAGCGCCTCCTCAAATGTCGGCAGATGCTCGTTCCCATCGTAGCAAAACTGGTAGTACAGCGAATAAAGCATCTCCGACGGCTCCCGCAGCATGATGATGATGCGCGAGCCCGGATTGAAGGCATGAATCTCAGCCGCCGCGCGGCGAGACAAGAGGTACCAGACCGAGGCCTCGCCAACCCTAGGTGCGGTGTTTCTCCCATCGAATTCCCGCAGGTACGCCTCGAGATTGCGCCGGTAGAATTGCGTGCCAAAATGCAAATCCGAACCAAAGTAGTGCATCTCCTTCTTCGCCATGAAAACCTCGGGATGCGCCCCCAGGTAAGCCGCCATGGCCGAAGTGCCGCATTTAGGCGCGCCCACGATGAAAAAATCGGGCTTCCGGACGGCGACAGACGTAGACGGCGCTTCGCAAAATGATGCTGTATCGGCCACAAACAAACGCGATTTGCTTTCTGCGCAAGGATCATGCCAAGCATCCGACCGGCTTGATGGCTTTCGCCTAACGTCGGGTCTCTTGCGGATGCGGAAAGCTGAAATCCCCGAAAAGACGCGGTTTCCCAGGTGTTTCAGAACCGAGGATGCCGCGCGTGGGCGACCAAATGAGGCGTCAGGGTGATAAGTAACTTTGCACCCTAGGCAACTTACCTACCCTTGGCTAAACTAGCTAAGCTATTCAGGATCAGAGGTTAAGGACCTATCCCGATAGGGCAATGCAGCGGCCAAGCCCCCGGAGGGACGCTCGTCGCGCCGCAGCCCGTCGAAGGCGGACCTGTCCACCGCAGGCTTGGCGAAGGCGGAAGCTCCCGCGAGTCCCCATTATTTCGGCCTCGCTGCGAAGAGTCCGCCGGCTGGGATAGCCCCTCAGGCGCGATCGGCAATCTCGATATTGACCGGCTCGGCGCCAGGCAGCGGCTGGGCTTCCTCGGCCTGCGCCTGCTGGATGGCCTCGCGGTGTGCGGACCACCACGCCGCGCGTTGCTCCAGGGTCCACTGGGCCGCATGCGGGCCGGCCGCCAGAAGCGCAATAAGGTCCGGAGCGGACTGCGGGCGGTCGGCGGGCTCTTTTTCCAGGCAGCGCAGAATCAACGCCTCCAGGTGAGCGCAAAGGGGCCGGCCCAGCCTCGCGCTCGGCGGCACCGGCGCCTCGCGCAGCCGCTTTTGGCAAATCTCCAAAATGGTCTCGCCATCGAAGGCGTGTTGGCCCGTCAGCAGGTAATAGCCCAGCGCCCCCAGCGAGTAGAGATCGCTGCGCGCATCGCTCAGCGTCGAATCCTGCAGCGCTTCCGGCGCCATGAAAACCGGAGTGCCGATGATCAGGCCCGACTCCGCGGCATCCAACGCCGGCGCTTCCGCATTGTCAAAGGTTCGCACCAGGCCAAAATCGAGCACCTTCACCATGTCGGGCACGCCGCCCCGATCGCACACGAACACATTGGCGGGCTTGATATCGCGATGAACCAGGCCCAGCGAGTGCGCCTCAGCCAGGGACTCGGCGATTTGCAGCACCAGATGAATGACGCGTGCCTCGGGCTGCGGCCCGTAGCGCTCAACCAGTTCGGCCAAAGTCAATCCATCCAGGTATTCCATCGCGTAATAGAAAATGCCCTCCGGAGTAAACCCGTAGTCATACACCTGGATGGTGTTCGGGTGGCGCAACCGGCAGGTCAGCCGCACCTCGCGCTCAAACCGCTGGATGGCGATGGCATCGGCCCGATCCGGCATCAATAGCTTCAGAGCGGTGTCGCGCCGCAGCAGCGCGTGCTGCGCCTTGTACACGACACCCATGGCGCCCTGGCCGATTTTCTCCACCAGTTTGTACTGGCCCAACTGCCGGGCCTTGAGTTCGGCCTCCGTCAGGCGCCGATGCCAGGCGCGCTGGCGGACGGAAAACAGCAGGATTGCCAGCGACGCCAGCACCAGCAGCAGGAACAGAATCACAAAGACACCCCGCACCACCCGGACCGTCCGAAAGGCCTCGTCAGCGTCCAGCTTGGTCGCCACTCCAAAGCCGTAATTCGGCAGCCACGTCCAGGCCCCGATAACCGGCACGCCCCGATAATCGCGGAAGGGCTCAACCTGGACCCCCGTCCCGCCGTTGGTGGCCCGCTGGATCATCTCCATCAACGGCCAGACGGCGGTGTTCGTCCCCGGCGGCTTGAATCCGCGGGTCAGGTCGCCGCCCGGGTCGCTCAGGCGCAGCGTCAGGGCCGAGCTGGCTTCCGACCGGCTCTCCACCAGCCCCATCCGCTTCAACTGCTCTTCAAAGCGGCTCCTGGAAATCATCACTCCTTCCGGGTCGAAGGCAAACGTCTCCCCGGTCTCGCCCGATCGGGCCACGGACAGAATCCGCGTAAACTCGGCGTCCGGGTTGACGATCAGGGCCAGCGCGCCGCGCGTGACGCCATTGGTGTCTTTAATGGCCGCCGCCACCTGCATCACCGTCAATTCCCGCAGCGGAATGGCTTCGGGGGAGAGACCGCCGGCGGAGCGCGCGCCGAATCCCGGTCCGCCGAAGCGGCCCGGCAGGCGTTTCGGCGGCTCGCGCAGCCACGTCTTGAAAGGCGTAATGACGACCGGGTCGCCCGAGGCAAACAGCTCGCCAAAACGCGGGCGGGAATCTTCCCCAACCTGGGTGCCCGCCCGGCTGCGGCCCCGGCCCGAATCGAGCACGATCTCGAAATTGGTATCGACGAGTTGCGCCACCGTGTACCCCAGGCTGGTCAGCCGCTGTTGGAGCCGATCGCCGAAGATGAGCTGGCGGCTGGCCAGCGCAAAGGCGGGGCGGTCGGCGTCTCCACCCTGGTTGCGCGCGAGCAACTCCACGGCAAGATTTCTCAAGCGCGGTTCCTCCGCCAGCGCCTCCGCAATGCGTTTCTGGTTGATCATCCAGATCTCCAGTGCCGTGACGTCGGCGTCGCGCACCGTCCGCAAGTCGTCGGTCAGTTCCCGCCGCATCGCCCGCCCGATCTCGAGGTCGCCCCACCACCCAACGCAAGCCACCAGCAACGCCGCCAGCAGCGGCGCGATCCAGCTTGGCTTCGAGCGCATGCCTCACCTTACATTCCCGCCCCGCCAAACGCAGCTTCAAAGATTACCTGGCCTGCTGGCCCTCGTGCCAGCGGATGGCTTCCCGGAGAAGCTCAGTGGCGCTGGCCAGCTTGAGCTTCTCCTTGATGCGGGCGCAGAAAGCCTGAACGGTTTTCATGCTCACATGCAGGGCTTCGGCGATCTGGCGCGTCTCATAGCCCTGGCCGAGCAGTTGAAACACTTCGAGTTCACGGTCGCTCAACTGATCGAGCGCGGGGCTGGCGGCGGAGGCATTGCCATCCAGGAATTTTTGGGCAAACAGCGTCGTCAGCCGTTCGCTGAGGTAGAGCTTGCCCTCCAGCACCTGGCGGATGGCCGAGATAACCTTCTTGGCCGTCTCGCGTTTCATGATGTACCCCCGCGCCCCGGCCCGCAGGGCCCGCTCCGCATACAGGCCCTCGTCATGCATTGAGAGCACGATGACCGTCACCGAAAAATCAAGGGCCTTGATGTCTTTGATCAATTCAAGGCCCGAGCCGCCTTTGAGGGAAATGTCCACGATCGCCACCTCCGGTTTGAGGGCGGCGATGGATTCAAGCGCCTGCGCGGCCGTCTCCGCCTCGCCGCACACCTCCAGGTCAAGCTGCTGGTGGATCAATTGAGTGAGCCACTCCCGCACCAAAGGGTGATCATCGACCAGAAAGATCCTCGTTTTCGGCTTATTCACATGAAACCTCCGCTGTGGCGTCTTTGGAGCGCAGCACGCAGGCCACCTCTGTCCCGGCCGGTTGGGCGCGGCCGGCCTTGAACGTGGCGCCAATCATGCTCGCCCGGTGGGCCATGATGCGCAGCCCCATGCCCGTGTGTTTCCGGGGCAAATCCGGCAGGCCCACACCATCATCCCGGACCCGCAACACGATGCCGTCATCCAGTGACTCAAGCTGGACGATAATGTGCTTGGCTTTGCCATGTTTGACGGCGTTGCTGATGGCTTCCTGCGCAATCCGATACAGATGAGTCGAGGCCGCCGCGTCATGGATGAGGACCGGCGAATCGCACTCGAACAGGCACGATATCTTGAAGAGCTCGCGGCTGGCCGCGGTCAATTCTTCCAGCGCCTGCATCAGCCCCGACGCTTCGATCTCGATGGGATGAAGGCCTTTGGCCAGTTGGCGCGTCAGGGCAATCCCTTCCTCGACCAACTCGACCACCTTGCCGGCATCGGCGGCTTCCGGGCGATTGTGCGTCGTCAGTTTTTCCTTCAGCACCTGTCCGGCCAGCGCCGCGCCGGTCAGGTGCTGGCCAAGGCTGTCGTGCAGGTCATGCCCGATGCGGCGCTGCTCCCGCTCGCTAATATCGAGCAGTTCCCGTTCGAGCCGCTCCCGTTCCGAGATCTGATCGGTAAGCGCCGTCGTCCGCTCTCGCACCCGGCCTTCCAACTCCTTCGTCAACAGCCGCAGTCGCGCCAGCAGCTCGATGACCACACAGTAGAAAGCCAGCACGATGAACGCATTCCAGAACGGGATGAGAATGTTCGAATAGCGCGGCCCAGCCGCCAGGTCGCCCGCGAGCGACACCGTCACGCTGAGGACTGAGATGAAGTAGGCGAAGCCCTTGCCCACATGCCACGCTGCCAGCGCCAGCGCCAGCAGGTAAAAGACGGAAAATGAAATCTCCGGGTTCGCCTTGTAATCCACGAAACCGATGGCAATCACCATGCACACGGTAACCGCCACGACAAACCCCCGTGAGCACTGTTCCAGCCGTTGAATCCATCGAATCATTGGCCTTTGCCGATGCCGATTTTCTTCAGGAAGGGCTCGATCGAACGCGGGCGTCCCAGAAACTTCTCGATCGAGACATTCACGTCCCGCGAGTCGCCCGGCTCGTAAATCTCCACGCGCAGCCGATGGCCGGCGGTCGGGTCGAAGTAGCCTTCGCGCGACTTCTCGAACACCGTCGCCATGTCGGCCGCAATCGCGTCCGCCCAGGCGTAGCCGTAGTAGCCGGCGTCGTAGTGCATCAGGTGGCCGAAGTAGGCCACAAACGCCGTGTCGGGCGCCATCGGCAGGAAGATGTCGCTCAGGACCTTGTTGGAGAGCGGCAGAACTTCCGCGGCATTGGTATCGTGGATCTGCGTGTGCAGCGCCAGGTCGGTGAGGCCGAAGGAAAGCTGGCGCCGGTAGCGCGTGCCTTCGGTCGCTAGGCGCGCTTCCTTGAGCTTGGCCAGGATCTCCGCCGGGATTTTCTTCGACGGGTCCCGATAGTCCGCCGCGAAACTGTCCAGGACGTTTTTGTCCCAAACCCAGTTCTCAAGCATTTGCGACGGGGCTTCGACGAAATCGCCCGGCACGCTGGTGCCGGAGAAACGCGAGTATTTCGCGCGGGTCAGGATCGAATGCATCGCATGGCCGAACTCGTGGAAAAGCGTCTCCACGTCGGTGTGGGCGAGCAGCGACGGTTTGTCTTTGGCCGGCGACGGGAAGTTGCAGATCAAGGCAACCGTAGGGCGCTGGTAGCGGCCATCGTCGAGCAGTTTGCCCTCGATAATGCCGAATTGGGCGAAGTGGTTGTACTTGCCCTCGCGGGGGAACATGTCCAGGTAAAAGAGCCCCAGCGGCTCGCCCGTCTGGGCGTCGGACACCGCGTAGAGCTGCAGGTCGCCAATCCATTTGTAAGGCGGATCCACCTGCTCGAACTTCAGCCCGAATATGCGCTGGTAGATGGCGAACATGCCTTCAAGCACGCGCTGATATGGGAAATAGACCCGGAGCTGCTCGGCATCGACGGTGTATTTCTCCTTCTTCAACTGGTTGCTGAAATAGCGCCAATCCCAGACGTGAATCTGGGCGTTGGTGTCGCCGGTTTCGCGAACCTTGATCTGCCGGAACTCGGCCAGCTCGGCGTCGAACTTCGGCTGGAGACCGGTGCTGAGCTTTTCGAGGAAATCGGTCGCGGTCGCGGCGTTCTTCACCATCTTGACCTCGGTTTGATAATCGGCCCAGCTCTTGTAGCCGAGCTTTCGGGCGATGTCGTCGCGCAGCGGCAGGATCTTCTCAAGCAGCGGGATGTTCTCGGCCCGGGCCAGGTTGTCATGCTCGACGATCAGCCTCCTGCGGGTCTCCTCGCGTTTGGCATTGTCCATCACGGCCAGGTAATGCCACGTGACGTTCACCATCACGGTGTATTCGTCATTGGTGGTCTTGGTCTGCTCCAGGAAGCTGTCCGGCACGCCTTCCAGGTCGGCTTTGGTGAACTTGATCGCCTTCTCAGCCTTGGTGACATTGGACTCGAAATCGGTGGTCAGGCGGGACAGCTCCTTGCGCAGCCGCTCGACTTCATCGCGCTCGGCCTTGGGCAATTCGAGGCCCGCGCGCCGATAATCGCGCATGGTCTCGGACAACAGCTTGGCGTCCTCCCCCTTGAGCTTGGGTTTGGTATCGGCGTAGGCCTTGAGCGTCTTATAGACGTCCTCGCGATAATCGAGCCCGACCATCCACTCTTCCAACTCCTTGAGCGCATCGGTGGAGACATCGCGCAGGGCGGCGTTGGTGCTGGTTTCCTTGATGACCGACAGGCGATTGTCCGTGAGGCTGATCTGGTAGCCGATGTCGTCCAGGGCCCGGACCGTGTTGTTGAAGGTGACCTTGCGCGGGTCGAGCGCGCCGATGCGGTCCAGGGCGGCGTTGCCGGCGCTGATGGTTTGCTTCACCGAGGCGGTCACCTCGTTCGTCGTCGTTTCGAAAGGCGGCAGGCTGATGATCGACTTGAAGCGTGTAGCCCGCTGCTTGAATTGTTCGAGCCGGTCAACGCCGGCCGCCGGCTGGGCCAGCCCCGAGGTGCCGCCAACCAAAGCCATCAAGAACAGGAAGTGTATCAGTTTCCAAATCATACGCCGTGGAAACTACCGTTGAACGCCTGATAAGTCATTCTCTTTGTTACCAAGGATGCGCATAGGAAAAGCATAAGATGGGCGGGAGTTTGTCCCCCCATCCGGCCTGTTTTCCGGACAAAGCCCGACCAGGCTCCGGCGTGCGTGAGGTGTTGAGGGCCAGGCATTTGCGTTTGTCGCGGCGGGCGAAGTGGGCGCGGTGGGCGGGAGGTTGCCAGGACGAAAACGGACAAACTCGGGAAGGGTTTCGGCGCTGATAACGTGCTGAGCGCCAGTTAGTTGAGATTGGCGGGACAAGGGGAATTGTGTCCACCCAACTTGGCATGATCCGCGGGATGCGTGGTGTAATATGCTGATCGAAAGGCATTTGCGGTTGGCAGGACGAGCGGGAATTTGTTGGTTTTTTCGGACAAATTGCAGTGGGTTGCGGAGCGACGTGCTCAGTGGCAGGAACGGGCGGCTGAGAGAGCGAGTGGGAATCTGTAAAGCTTCGGTGAGGCTGTTGCAGAACCGTTGACCAAGCGGTGCGCCGGAATACGGGGTGCGCCTCATGGCCGTCCGCCAGGACCTCGGGCGCAGCGGGCGCCGGACACCGGCTGACTTGAGACGTTTCTATAGCCTGCGTCCATTGGATCGCCGTTCCCCGGAGAGGGCGGAGAGCAGACTCTGCTTCAGGGACGCCATTCGAACATTCGAAGTCAGGCGCTGTTCGTTGCCCGCTGCGCCCGGGGACGCTGCTCTTTACACGTATTCTCATCGTGCAAATTCCGTTGCCTGCCGTCGAAGTCGCCAACCCAATACCATGTCCATCAATCGGTGCATGCCCAGGCCAATGCT